>Ga0136643_10011592_pt1 | contig 13084 bp, 7 predicted proteins | sample TergutLab28metaG_FD_96883 | JGI IMG/M metagenome (GOLD analysis project Ga0136643, IMG submission 96883) | Labiotermes labralis P1 segment gut microbial communities from Petit-Saut dam, French Guiana - Lab288 P1 (version 3) (version 3) | ecosystem: Host-associated > Arthropoda: Insects >...
CGCGTGCATGCTTATAGTGAGATCTTAAGTTCCCCTAAGACAACCTGAAGATGGCCAGTACAGGCCGAAACATGTAGTTGTCCATTATATAGTCATTAAATACACCTCATGTGACACAGTTGTATTTGACTACATACAATTTTCCAATTTTCCGAGACGTAGAAATCACATATAATAATAATAATAATAATAATTGATTACTACATCCCAGGATAGGTGAATATTTCCCAACCAAAGCTGAGAAGTGAGAAATTCGATGATGATGATTATGATGATGATGATAATAATAATAATAATAATAATAATAATAAAGGCTCTATTTCTGCTGACAACTGCTTCAATTCTTACTGTAGTATAATCCCAAATAGCATAACGAAGCTTGATGTAAAAAACTGAAAGAAGAGGCAATATAATCTAACTTTCCCACAGACAAATTTTTCTGTACTGAAGGAAGCATGGCATTCTAACACACAGAGGAGCATTAATTCTCATTTACAGAAGTACTTGAAAAGGAAATGGCAGACCGTCCTTCGCAAGCACCATACAGAGTTTGAGTAATTGTTTCACAACTCCAAGAACTGGGTAGGCAGAATTCCACTCCATTCCCTACTTGTAACAGTATTTCACTTTAAAATCTGCAGACTCATCATCCCTTCAGTTTGCTTTCTCTCTAACCCCCCAAAGTTCTCCGACATTTCCGTTCCAACTTCTGCGAACAACCAATCCATTATTGCAAGATGTTTCTACCACATTCAGACTTACCGTCTGCTCCATTACCACAGACCAGAACTCAGACCAGCACTGTACTGGCCCGCGAGCATTATTTCTTACACCCTCAGCCCAAACGTTCACAGGACAACACAAATCACCCTCCTACAAGCGGGATTTGCAGGACCACTATATTGTTTGAGTGGTTCAATAGTGAGGGTCTGCCGGCGTCCCTTGTCATTCATTCAAAAGTTTTATATTGAATCATAAAGAACTATGTGCCTAACTACACATTATATCAATATAAACATCAATATACATCATATAATATCATACCATATCATATCATATCACATATATATCATATCAGAACATATCACATCTCATTAAATCTCATTACGTTGTGTTGTGTTATGTTGCGTTACGTTATATTATATTATATTATATTATACTTATATATGAATAACCGATATATTTACTTGCATCCTGTAACCAATTTTGACCAAACTTGGATATTTTGCAGAAGTTATAAGATTATAAAACAATTACTACATATTTAAGTAAAATTTCACGTCATTTGATATTTTTACTCCGATATAAACTTCTGTACAGTAATCCAATTCTTCATCTAAGTAAGACCTTTGTGATGGTGCAGAAACTTGGTTGAAACTTCCAGGAGGAAGCAACAATTTTGTTGTCCATGCGGATACAAATATTTTAACGGTTGGTATTAATGGACTTCTATAACAGTTTATTATGATATGGCACACACGTACAGGTGTAACAGATGCAACTCTCAGCGTTACAGTCACGTGAGATGTGCCAGTGTCTGGTACTAAGCTTTCGGCAATACTTATGAAACGTCTCTTCCCATTTCAGTAAAGGGCATGGCGTCACGACCCAGAGAACCACATTCCTGATACTCCCTGTCTGTTGCAAAACTCAATATAAAGTGAATCTCCCAAACACAAACGTCGAAATTCCCCTACGCTTCACACATTTCCTCTCTGTAAGCACTCTAACTCCGTAACATCCAATTATTAGTCACGTACTGTGCTTGTCAACGTAACTTCACATGTGTCTCTACTTCCATCGCTATGCTTCATATTCCATGATACATCATCTTGAACTGGTTCCTTTCTCTTTTTCATACCTTATTTTGTACTTTCCCTTTCATGTTTTATTCTGTTTGATTTTCATTATTGTCTATTTCAGGATGCTTTTCTTGGCAACATGTCTTTGCTGCGCATTATTTACACTCACTCCCCGTCCTCTTTTCTTCTGCTAGAAACTCCTGCTTCTTTTCTTCTCTAAAAATCCCCCGTCTACAACTACCGCATTGTAACCCGGAATTAGTAGGTATTTGTCCCTTCCGTTTGACGTCAGAATGATATTGAGTACAGTAACAACTAAAAACATTTTAACGCTTTCATGTTCCAATAAGCAGCAACTATATTAAAAGACTGCATTTTCTATTTAATGTGAGGAGAAGGCGGATGATAAAATAAAAGAAAGATACCGATGACGAAACAGGCACAAATTAAGGAAAAAGCAGGAAACTGAAGAGATAAAAGTCACAAATATGTAATAAAGAAAATTAAAGATGGAAGAAAAATAATGAAAGAGGTAGCTAGGAAATGTCAGCAGAGGGAAACATTCCGGCGCCTGATGTGTGTCTCTTTTCTAAATGTCAAATCCGTGTATAAATTTCAGGAAAACATCGTGAGAATTGTCTGTGTCTTAGCAAAAGTTCTACAATTGATCACAATCGCTGTATCTCAAGTGGGGATACATAAAATTGGGATATCTTATAATGTTCGATATTCCACGCTTACGATCGACCACTCTCGGTGCTCGACGCTCAACTTTGTTTTTCCACTCGGTTCGTACCTCACAGAAAACACAATCTCACTCACATATAAATAATTTTTGTGGAGAATAATTACGAGAATACATCATAACAGTGATAATTGTCCGTGTAAAGTGCACGTTATTAATTTATTATTGTAACCAAATTCGAATATTTAATATAGAATTTATTCAAAATGCATTATAATTTTTTTTTGTAATCCCTTCGAGTGAGAGCTGAGATGTTTCGCGTGAAAAGAGAAAAGACGGGATGCAGGTGAGGGCGCTGTTCGCATTCGAACGATATGAAAAGAAGGGGAAAAAATAGAATGTATTTAGAAATAAAAACAGTAAAATCAACGAAAACATATGACAAATAACGGAGAAAGGAGTCGATGATGAACACCTTAATAAGATATAAAAGCATAGCTGTAATTGATTAGTCCAACACGCATCCTGTAATGTGGACTGACATTTGAAACTGCTACCCACGAGCAGTTTAGCGGATTAAAGCAAAATCATATCACAGACTCGTGTTAACAGCCGCGACATCCAAACTTCCTTGCTCCGATGCGCCTTGTGTAAGTTCTCTTACCCGCATGCAGCAAAGTGTAATAATGTTATGAAGACTAGTGGCTTGGAAAAGATTTGTGCTCAAAGTTCCATCTACACTAACAGAGCAAGAGCAGAAGCGATTCCGTCACATCATTGCACACACATCGTACGAGTCCCTAGGGCTGGCCTTGTCACGGGACAGAGGAGAAGGGTCTTGTGTTACTCCATCCCCTGCGCACAGAATGTATACAGCCTGTCTATCACACTCAGAATTGCGTGAGAAACAATTCTGCTTCTTGAAGTCATAAGATAAGGAATTTATATAATACATATACACTTTCATATATATATATATAAGCACATACACAAGGATAAAAATTTAAGCTGTGAAATTTTATCTTTATTCACGTCTCACGTACATACCAAGTCATTCAAATAGTTGCTGATATCTGCGATAGATGGTAGCAGTTGGTGCCGTTATTGAGCAGTCGAGATCTGCCTATGATTCCGTCGTCATTGCAGCCTCGACCTTTGCCGATGATATTAATTTTCACGTAGAAGCCTCTCTGTCAATAACTTTCAGATTCACAGCGTACACAATCAGTGTAAATGTAATTTTATATAATCGGTGAACAGGTATAGAATATAGGATAAGATCAATGGAAATGCAGCCTGTGGATATTACACTTTTGAATGGGGAATGTAAACACTCGCCTTTGAAAATGTAGTGGTTTGTAGTGATATGTCTGCGTATAATATGCTGTTATTTGTGATTGGTTTTGTGTTTTCAAATAAAAGATGCCAATGGTAGTCGTCAATAATGAGAGGTACTCGTTCTTCAGTCAGTATTGTAGTCTCAAATTTTATCAGCAGAGAAAGTACACTTTGCCTAATATTTAACTATGAGTCTTATGTGCCCCTTAAAATCTATGTGATTTATAATACACAAAACGGAAGCATAATATAGGTCGTGTCTCCCTGTTATCAAGTACCATTTCAGTTTGCTACATCAAATGTGTATTTTTCTGCAGGATCCATATATGTAACACATGCACAGAGATTAAGGTAACCTGTCTCTGTTCACGTCATAAATGCTATAGGGGAAGTAAAGGCATAATTCCAATCATGTTTAACCTCGGAAGTGTGGTGTTAACCCCAATACCAAATGACTTACCTTCATGAAAGAAAGCAGTAACATTGAATAGGAAGCCATTTTGGCTTCTGAGCTGGTCTAAACTTTATGAAGAAGAGAAATAACTCTTCCACCTGTCGGGATTCAAATCGCGGCCCTTCCAACTAGTAGCCTAGTCACCACATCAACGCTGCTATACCGGCCCCTTTGGATTATAATGGGATAGTTATTACCACGCGAAAACATTATACTTGTTGCGTACATTTATTGAAAGCCATGTAGATATATCGACATCCGGCAGCTCCAAAACACTTTACATTTTGTCTGAATGACAGAGTTTTAAACCCCTGCCCTTACATTTCGTGCACCAAGCTGCACGCTTCTTGTATTGTAGAGATTAGAGCACCCCCTTTACGTCAACTCTAAGTTCAAAGATGAATCAACGCCAATACATAGATACAAAGTCTACGTTTCCTGAGATGTGACGCATTGTGATTGGTAATTGGTACTAACGTTTGAGAACATGTCAACTTGAATCTTCTTCTCGTACTCTGAAGATGGAAGCGGTGGGTGTCTCAGAAATTCGTGTACCTATCTAAAAAACTACAGAGCGTCACATAAGACCCGTTCTTCACACCGCAGTGATAACCTGTAGTCTTAAAAGTTAATAATTCAGAATGCGAGGAAAATTGAATGTACAAAGCCATTAACCTCAACCCTTCATAAATTAAAATGTCTGAATCATATACAACATACAAGAACTATAAAAGAACAAACCTGCAATGTCTTACACACCATAGTTCATGGTGGATATAAGAAGACAGGTAGTTTGTGTACGACGCAACATTCAGGAGCGTCAAAGCATCCAGCATGCAGGGCGCATGCACCATATTGTCAATATGGTCTGCCCGGATCTACAAAATATTTCCACATTATCTCATAAACGGCACTTTTTTCGAAACAAAATTATTGAGCATAAAATGTGTATTTTAATTTTCTCTACAACTTTTTTCTAAAACATTTTTCGTTCTAAGAAGAAATGAGCGAGATATTATCAAAAATGTATATCGGTCTTCACGTAAGTACCGGTTATTATTGTCAGATTATAATTAAACTTGAATTTTCTCGACAGATTGTCGAAAAAATATTAAAATACCAAATTTCATGAAAATCCGTTCAGTGAGAGCCGAGTTCTTCTATTCGGACAGACGGACGGAGAGAAATTACGAAAGTAATATTCGCTTTTCGAAAATTTTGCGAAAAATGCCCAAAAATTCAGTTCATACTGCACGCAGGACGCTGTCTGTCTGTAGCGAAATAATCATAATTTATTGTGATAATCTTAGGAAAGTGAAGTGTTTTGTGCTGACAAAACACAGACTTCCTGTTAAATGTATGTGGCTCGTTAATTAATGTATTTTACATCAGCAAAGCACGTATTTTTTGTAGAGAAATGAATTTGTGTGCCACCATGTAATAAATATAGAAAACGTGTTAGAATTTTTCGGTCGAAATTGAAAATTTATCTGCAAGAAGGAACTTCTGCATTATAAAATAAACCCAATTCCTTTCGTTACTAAAGCCTACAGCCCTCTCTGCCCCTTGAATTCATCTACTACCCTCTCGACTCTTGGCAAAACCTCGAGCCAACCCTTTCATCACCCAACCCTCCTTAAGGAACCCGTTTGTAGGGTAGAGAGGGATGAGGAACCTTGTTAGATGTTGCTTTGAGACCACCTAACGTGCCTACAGCTTGCTTTGGCTACCTAGTTCAGACAATTTTCTTTTGACATGGGAACTCATGAATATATTGTCAGATTCAGGACACCAATAATACAACCTCTGTGTGTCCCTACAGATGAGGCATAATTACTGCAGACTGAACTAACTGGCAACAATAAGCGAGGAACAGAGTTCAGAGGTCACAAACTTGTATAACCTTAAGAGATTTGAAATTCTGAGGGTGAAAATTACGTGGAGTATGTCCTTTTCCAATGTGACGCCGTGAAGTCTGGTACAAATGTAGTTGCAATTCGGATAAATGCATTGTTATCTTCACATCGTACTGCGAAAATGCGACACGCATGTTCCACAGACATCCCGTAAATGTCTCCCAGAATAAAAGACATACTCTTCTAAGAGAATTTATAAAGTGTAAAAAAGGAGGGTGGGGGGGGGGAAGCAGAGGTATAGATCCACTCATTCATAATCTCGACACTAAATGGAGGTGAGTGGTAAAGCTCACGCTCCGACCGGCCTTTACCCATCGTAAAGAACCTCGAAGTAAATTAAAGAGGTTGGCTAGCCCTATGTGCCAATCTGAACAGTCATGGAGAACAAAAATGACTTGACCTTCTGGGATTCAAACCCCGGGCCGTCTAGCCCACAACATAGTTACCATACTGAGATATTCCTGATCCTTAGTCTAGAGTGTACGGAGCAAAACAAATTCAAATTAATGTTTTAATATAATAATGCGGCCAAAAGAGTGGTTGACTACGGCTGGACAGTCCGGAGATCGAATCCCGGTGGGGGTCAAGACTTGCCGCACCCGTTCAGACAGGTCCTGGGTTCCACCCAGCCTTATGTACAATGAACAACGAGTCTCTTGTCTGGGGGTACAGCGGCCAGGGCCTGCCGTTAACCACTCACCGTTACCTAGTGCCGAGGTTAAAGAAGGAGTAGAGCTATACCTGTACTCGGAATCTGGTCTTTCGTGGCCTGTTAAGGGGTAAATTTTACTTTTTTGTTATGCTAATTCAAACCACATTTTATCTAATGGAATAATGCCTTACATGTTCACTATATTCAAGAATAATTCAAAGAAGAAATGCATGGGTGTTTAACTTGGCAATTCACAATAAGGGAAATCAATGACAGATGTTATTACAGAATACGTTCGTGAGGGACAATTTTGTGCTAAAATGGAGAGAGTAATGGAAGACTGGAGGAAACTACATATTCAGGAGCTTTACGGGTCGGACCAATCACCAAACTTGATTAGGATAATTAAATCCAGGAGGCTGAGTAAGGCCGAATATGATGAACGTACGATGGAGCATTTTGTTTTAGAAAACACGAAAGAAAGATTTATCTCAGTATTTAACCAACTTGATGCACAAAAATTTGTTTCACAATAAGTTTTATTTCATGTCTATACATGTTTCGAGCACATGTGCTCATCATCAGGGGGTCAAAGTTGCATTACACAACCTCCTGATGATGAGCACATGTGTTCGAAACATGTAGAGGCATGAAATAAAACTTATTGTAAAACAAACATTTTGTGCATGAAGTTGGTTAAATACTGAGATGCACGGTCAGCAAATGAAAGAAAGAGACCTGTTTCAATTCCTCAACATAAATGAAAATATAATATTAAAATTGGTAATAAAGGAAAAAAAGGGAAAGCTTGGATAGGAGTGATCGTGACTGAGATAGAGACAAGTGACGGGCTCTTGTAAAATGGGTGATGAATGTTTGAAAATGCGGGAAAATTTTTTGACAAGGTTAAACGCACGTAGCTTCTCAACAAGTATCCTCTCCATGAAGTCAGTGCAAAGCATTGTGGGGTCTCTAAAATTGTACACTTTTAGTACATTTGAAATGAATAATGTAACGGGTTGTAAAGTAAAAGTAGAAGTAGGAATTTAGTTTGAGCTAAAAATTTAATATTGCAATAAGTAAACAGATTTATTGGATTTAATTGACCCGGACTCTTTTGTTTGAATGGCGGTTACGAAAGAAAAACAGCAGAAGGAGTGATGTGCAAATGACGCTTGTCACTGAACTGTCTCATTCAGCATTATGGGATCGTGCAGTCTGGTAGGATCGGGATAATTCATGTGCCTGAATTCTACCCCCAAAGGTCGAGGACACTGCTGTGTGAGAAGGCCAAATCCGCAATCAAACCTAAAGTTACAGGTGTAATCCACGTGCAAATGTTGCACATGTGATATAACTTTCACGCAGGATACCAAGTTTCTGATCACCTTGCTGTCTCACCCGCCTTCTCGTTCTCCCTGTAATGCCCAGTATTGTATCTCCTCCCTCTTTTCATCCTTCCAACAGCGCCCTTTAAGATATTGAACCAGAGAGTACTAAAAATGGGGTTTAAGCCTATACAATATAATAATGAATTCCTCCGTGATGAAGCACTTCGCTTCGCCATGTGAAGAGGAACACGTGTGTGTTACACTCATTAAAAAGTATAATCTTATATTTAATTGGGACTAAATAGCAGAAAACCAACTACAAACCAAACCAACCAAAAACCCGCCTATCTTTCTAACTGACTAACTATCCTCAGGTGTAAAGGAATTATCTTCGAGAGGATTAAAGCGGCAGAAATATCCACGTGAGCTCTCACAGCCACCTAAATTCGAGATTAAGAGCTGAGTGGAATTGTGCCTCCACAAACTCATCTGGCTTCAAGTTGTGACTATAAAATACTTAACTTGCTTCTTACAAGCTTTTGGGGAGTATTCTGTCTTACGTGTTTTGCTCTGAATCTAGAAATGCCCCAAAACATGACAATAATTCTGTATACTCATTATTAAACTACTCCAATGTCACCCATACAGAGCACCGTAATGTAATGCACAATAACATATTATATTATATCATATCATATATCATGTCGTATCGTATCATATATCATATAATATATCGTATATCATATCATATATATATATATAATAACATATCACATATGTATCATAAAATATCACATATATATCATAACATATCACAATATATCATATCATATCATAACACATCACATCACATCTCATCATAACATATCATATCATATCATATATATATCACAACATATCACATATATATCATAACATATCACATATATATCATAATATATCACACTATATCATATCATATATCACATCATACCATATATATATATCGTAACATATCACATATATATCATAACATATCACATATATATCATAATATATCATATCATATCACATCATATCATATCATATCGTATCATACCATACCATATCATATCAATCATATCATATCATATCATATCACATATATTATATATATTATGGTGCTCTTTGTGGGTGACTGGAGGGTTTTTTTTTAAGGAGTATACATAATTATTGTCATGTTTTGGGGCAAGGGGTACTGAGTCTTTCCAGGGGGTAAAGTGGTCGGGTTGACCACACACTCCATCTAGCAAGGAGTTTAAAAAAGAAAACAGCTATACGTCGGCTCTCACTCTGGACTTTCGTGGTCTGTCCTAGTGTGAAATATGTCTTTACCTTTACTGTTGTTTATATATATATATATACATATATAATACACACAAACACACCAATAATTAACCTTCTCACATAACATTTAACTCCCTGTAGCCACACTTGTGTATGTTTTTCGATTACGTTAAGTCATCTGCAGGCTGTGTGCCTATAAATTTTAGCAAATTTATAGGCAAGGCAAGTAACACGGATATTGAAATTTGCATAACAAGTTCATTAACTGGTTGTCAAGACGCTGTCTGTCTGAAGTGACTACTGGTGTTGCAATTGCAGATTTCCGTCTTTATGTCTCTATATTGGTGGATGGGACCTGGATTATCAAATATCAATCCTACAAACAATGAAAAGAAGGAACAGTGGATTGGTCTCATCTTGCGTAGGAACTGCCTTCTAAAAAAATGTCACTGAAGGAATGATAAAGGTAAAGTTATAAGTTAGGGTAAGACGAGGAGAAAGACGTAGCAAATTCTGGACAACTTAATGGAGAAGACAGGGTACTTTTAAATGAAAAAAAGAGGCTCTAGATTGCACTCTGTTTGAACTCGTTTCGGGAAGAGGCTACGGTCCTGTCATAAGATAGAATACATGAATGAATGAATGATTCATGCTGTTGTATTTGTTTATATATAAGGCAAATTTCTTCTATAATCTTCCAAGGAAACAAAGAGGGACCTAGAGCTATAATTCTATCCTTTCTGAAAGTATGAAGTGGGTGGTGTGGCTGGTCAATTTCATGCCCCCGAGAATATTTGGCCAGTGTTCGAAAAGAAATAAATTTATTTCCCTAGCTGGGTTCGAAATCCGAATCATGCAACATGTAGCTAGCAGCTATACCTGTTGTTTGTAAATAAAGTAATCAACAGCTAACACACCATTACTGGTGTCAATGTAAGTATGGAGGCATTTGTCATGTTATTTCTGCTACGCGTATGGCAAGAATTGCCAGAGAGTTCAGTATAACGGATATCCGACTGAGCAGTGTAATCCGAGACACAGCAATGTACGCAGCACTGGGGTGGGTACTGACGTATTTAAATAGGAGAGAATGCTGTAACTTCAACAGGTGCGAGCGACAGAAAGTGTTACAAATGACACGCTACAATTCAAGTATTAATTGCCAGAAGTTCAAAAAGTTTTTATTCAGATATTCTGAAAAATATGTATACGATCTTATGTAAAATTATATTGTAATTAATCACATACACTACACAATTTGCAGAAAATTGTGTGTAAGGTTTCGGTAATATTCGTGTGTGTTCGGAAACAGACGCAAGTTTTCGGTAATTTTCGTGTGTGTTCGGAAACATACGCAAGGTTTCGGTAATTCTCGTGTGTGTTCGGAAACAGACGCAAGGTTTCGGTAATCTTCGTGTGTGTTCGGATACAGACGCGAGGTTTCGGTAATTCTCGTGTGTGTTCGGAAACAGACGCAAGGTTTCGGTAATTCTCGTGTGTGTTCGGAAACAGACGCAAGGTTTAGGTAATTTTCGTGTGTGTTCGGAAACAGACGTTTCGATTGTTGTAATGTGCTTTTTAGAGACGCTGCCAATTGTTTAATTTATGTAGCGTCTGAGATAGTTGAGAGAATGTTTACAGTAAAAAGGTAAAGCGGTCCTGTCACAGGTGTGCAGTGGCCCAGAGGGTGCCAGAAAGTTAAGGTGCACAGATTGCGTGACAACGGCACAGGATGGTGGTAAGGTTGTCAGCCAAACGCACCGGCCGCCTTTACCCCCAGGAAATGCTCCTGGTACTCATTTCTGTTAGAGGCTGAGTTGACCCCAGGGCCATAGTGGGATCGGAAGTATTTTATATCGATGAAAAATCCACTGACACCAGCTGGGATCGAACCAGCGACCTTCCGATTTGTAGCACAGCACCTTAACCACTATGCTACCGCGGTCCCCATATATATATGATGCAGTAGTGAAATGATACTCAGAGGGGAAGACAGAAGATCCGTCAGAGAAACCCGTCCAAGCACCCAGCGATTTACGGAAATTTATACAATTTACAGCGAGGGTTTCCTTTTTGCTCTGTGAATCGCTTAGGAAGTATTTTTGGCACCGACCAGCAGCAACGCTCGGGACACATGCAGAAATACATGACAGCTTGAAGAACTTGATATATAGCTCCTGTAATTGATTTAGACCAAAGCTCTAAATGACAAAATAATTTTTTATATTTCCTAAATGACAAATGTCATTAGAATCTTTTCAGGCATCCATGATTTGCTGAACTACGGAATTGACCAATCTATTTGTCTTCTTTTTAGAACGTACAGAAATAAAACCCAAAATACAGACAATTACTTTACTGTATTTCATTTAATTACTGAAGCAATGTTTGACGTTGTTCAATCAACTGGATAGCATCTGTTAGTTTCGGCTAACGCGGTTGTGTGGTCTTCATTGTACACGATTCTGTTTGTTGAATGCATTTTGTAACATCGGTTTTTCGAAAATGGATTGGATTTCGTTTGACCTTTTGTCGTCTTCACTGGTAGTGGTCACATCAATTGAAGGAGGGCCAGTTCAATGACAATAACATTGCTGTGGATAGGATTTAAAAATTACAGCAGCAGAACGCCAACTTTCAGTCGTGATGGGAAGTCAGTGTAAACCACAGTCATACTTTAATGGTTAATAGAGTATCCTTCTTTGAAAGACATGGGTTAAGTACCAGATATATTGGTCAATATTTTGAATGAAGATTTCCTTCGCAGCACACAACCAACAAGATGCAACGTTTCTCAATTTATTTATTTTAGTAAGATGCTCTACATGTTTCAGCCGGTTTTTCCGCCCAACATCAGGAGCTCAAAACTACACATACAGCATTAGGTATTTGTCAGACCGTTACTGCTACCAGCTGATAGCCTCACCAGGCTATCAGCTGGTAGCAGTATCGGTCTGACAAATACTGGCAAGCAGCAAGTAGCAGTATCGGTCTGACCAATACTGGCTAGCAGCAGGTAGCAGTAACGGTCTGAAAAATACTGGCTAGCAGCTGGTATCAGTAACGGTCTGACAAATACTGGCTAGCAGCAGGTAGCAGTAACGGTCTGACAATTACTGCCTAGCCGCAGGTAGCAGTATTGTTCTGAAAAATTCTGGCTATCAGCAGGTAGCAGTATCGGTCTGACAAATAGTGGTTAGCAGCAGGTAGCAGTAACGGTCTGACAAATACTGGCTCGCAGCAGGTAGCAGTATCGGTCTGACAAATACTGCCTACCAGCAGGTCGCAGTATTGTTCTGAAAAATTCTGGCTATCAGCAGGTAGCAGTATCGGTCTGACAAATACTGGCTAGCAGCAGGTAGCTGTATTGGTCTGAAAAATTATGGCTAGCAGCAGGTAGCAGTAACGTTCAGACAAATACTGGCTAGCAGCAGGTAGCAGTATCGGTCTGACAAATACTGGCTAGCAGCAGGTAGCAGTAACGGTCTGACCGGTACTGGCTAGCAACAGGTAGCAGTAACGGTCTGACAAACACTGGCTAGCAGCAGGTAGCAGTATCGGTCTGACAAATGCTGGCTAGCAGCAGGTAGCCGTAACGGTC
>Ga0136643_10011593_pt1:2500-13084 | contig 13084 bp, 8 predicted proteins | sample TergutLab28metaG_FD_96883 | JGI IMG/M metagenome (GOLD analysis project Ga0136643, IMG submission 96883) | Labiotermes labralis P1 segment gut microbial communities from Petit-Saut dam, French Guiana - Lab288 P1 (version 3) (version 3) | ecosystem: Host-associated > Arthropoda...
TATATGCATCATTTTCCAAAGGTCGCCACGGGTCAGATGTTCGGTTTATAATGATCCTAAATTCAGCCCGATGCATTAAAAAAAAAACACATTCAAAATTTGGTTTCTTTCAGCGGCACCACCGCCCACTGTCACATTCAAAACTTTTGTTGTTGTGGCATATGCCTGACAGACCTGGGGAAAACCAAATTAAAGTAACCAATGTTCCGGCCGGCAGTCAAATTGTCTTTTGCCGAAAACAAGTCACAGCTCCACCGCCTTATTGAATCTGCCGACCTTTTTCTGTATTATTACATTACATGAGCATCTTCACACCTTCTGAAGGGAAAAGCTAACCGTTATTCAGAAAACTGGAGAAGTCTGCCGGGCCGTTCGTGTTGAAATGTGCTCGCAACAGTCTTTAAAGAAACTGAATCCTCATTCTGCAGAGCAAATGAACAGTCATAACGGTTTATTGCACCCATAGCGCAAATTCACAATGTTTGTTTCTGACGCAAATAAATCATGAAGTAAACATGCCCTGATTTAGTGCCGCACAGACTGCACCTCAAGCGTCAGCAGTACATAACTCTCTCCCTGCAATCTCAGTTCAGTCCTACATATTTGACGGTGTTTATTTAACGACGCTGTCAAGAGCTTATAATAAAGGACTGGTTAGAGAATGACGAATCATAAAATATGTGACATGGAGTGGCACTGACCCAGCTAGCCAGATTCCCGACATTTGTGTGGAGGGCTTGAGAAAACCACGCAGTACCTTAAGTCAAGTAGTGCGAATAGAGATCTGAAACCGGCACCGACCGAACACCAAGCAAGAACCAAGCGATCGCGGCGTAGGAAGGGGAAATATATGGTAGAAAATTCGTATCCCACGACAGATGGAAAGTAACTCATTTGTCAGCAGTATACACGGAAGAAGCAGCACATACGAGGGCGTGCTGAAGTCCTTAGCCCGACAAGGAAGGAAACAAGCTACATCGACCAAACTCTGGATTTATTCAACACACTCCCCACGAAGCTCAATACACTTTGCTCTAACTTTTGCAAGCCACTCAAAAAAATTCAGAAAATTGTCCGTCCAACCAACTCTCCGCGGCAGCAATGTTCGCCGCGTCGGACGAAAAATGGCGACCTTTCAATTGTTTTTTCAGTCCAGGGAAAAGATGATAGTCCGACGGGGCCAGATCCGGAGAATAGGGTGGGTGATCAAGACACTGGAAGCCCAGGTAGACCAGTTTCTTCTGGGTTGCAAATGCCCGGTGAGCCGGGGCATTGCCGTGCAAGAACAAGACCCCATTGGTGACCTTCCCGCGGCGTTTTTCCTTCAAAATGTCCTTCAATTGCACCAGCAGAGATGAGCAAGACTCCGCGTTGATAGTTTGGCCCTTTAGAAGATAATCAATGAGGTGTATGCCGTCTTGATTCCAAACAATCGAGACATTTCCAGCGGATTTTTGCACTCCGAATTTTTTGGGGGCGGGGTGAGCCGCTATGGCGCCACGCATTTGATTGTTACTTTGTCTCCGGGTCATAGTGATATAACCAGGTTTCGTCCATGGTCACCAGTCGCGACAGGAAATCATTTGGATCGAGCCGAAAAAATTCCAAAAGTTGCTCAGACGAATGGCAATGTTAAAGTTTTTGATCCGCGTTCAGGCATTTCTGGACCCACTTCGCGGAGAGCTTCCGCATGTCCACATCTTCATGAATGATGGACCTAATGAGCTCACGTGAGATGCCCAGTTGCTCAGCTATTGATTTAGCCGAAATCCGGTGGTCTTCCAAGATTAGCTCGTGAATTTGATCAGTAATCTCTGGTGTGGTCACAGTTTGGGTCGTTCAGGTCGAGGTGCATCACAGGTGGATAAATCACAACATTTAAACTGGGCCACCCAATTTTGACGGTGGCATATGATGTTGCATGTTCTCCTAATGTTTCTGTCAGAATGGCGTGAATTTCCTCCGGCGCTTGCCTTTCAGAAAAAAAAATTTCATGATAGCACGCGTCTCCATGTTGTTGAAATCGCGCGCGTCGCCTGACATTCTTCCTTTCAGCCTCTGTAACAAGAAAATACTTGCAATTCGGCACGTAAACAGATCCCTCTTTCCAACAACACTATCCATTCCGTCCTACGACATCCGGAAGTAGGTCGGGCTAAGGGTTTATCAGCACCCTCTTGTAGTGTACACGGAAGAAGCAGCACATATCATGCCTACAGTAAGTGAGAAATACCGAGAGGCCTTTCACCGCGTAGGATCAGGTTGAGTACAGGCCGGCCAACGTGGGATTTATGGTTCAACATGCGGAGCTGCGGCAGGTTTTTTTTTTCTGAGTACTTCGCCGCTCCTCGTTCAGCATAATTCCACCAATGCTCCACGCACATTTTCATTCATCTTTTACAGACGCTACATGATCGTAGCAACTCACAGTGTCGTTAAATATAGTACTCAAACAAAAATATAGCACCGTGTCACAGCGCTCTGAAAGGCAAACTTCAGTATGTAAACTCAAGCACAGAAGGTAGAATGTTCAAGTATAAACACGATTTGAAGTGCATAACAGCATAAATTTGGTGCAGTTATGTATGTATGTGATCATGGTATTAAATTTTCGGTTAGCTAATTTCTTGGGCAGTTAAGTCGTATGTGAGATTGAATGCTTACTTTTGTGCGTTTGAATAAGGCTGTCCCTCCTCCCCTCCCCCCTCAAGTGACACTGTGTAGACTGGTATTAATGTACCGAATTTCAGAGCGCAGTTTTGCCTCCATTTTTAGGGTACACGACCTGCATCCGCAATTTTCTAGCAGAAAGAATAATGATACTATCTTCACGGAATTCGTTTGATCGCGGGAGAAAAATTGGATTACCCTCTTCAGGTCAAGGAGAGAATAAACAGATACACTGGCCCATCGACATAGTAGCTGCACCTCTCCGTGCCTTCATCCCATTCCACCAGCTGTCACTGATGTTCGCCAAATCCATTCCACCGCCTTTTCAATTCGTTATTTTTGCTTGGGGTGGTTTGCAGGTAGGTAAGGTGGCGCTGACGAGGAAATGGTGGCTTTCACCAATTCCATGTACTGTATTCCGCGTATAGGCTGGAAAGTCTGTATCCTAGCAACAAAACCAGAACTAACCTCCTCTCTTTGTGCTATCCCATATACCTAGAGTGGTTTTATTAAAAAATACGTAACTAACTTGCAAAGCAACAAACACTTTGAAACTGGAACTCATTCTTTCAGTGTATATTTCATGTTCTGTCAAGCAGTTTCGGACATATTATAGCAGCACTCCCCTCTCTTCATGTCCTCTAAGCAATACACTTGTTACAAGTATGCTTCCTATTTCAAAGCGCTTACAAATCAAACAAAGGCAATACAGCTACAGTAAGAGAAAACAATGGCTTCAATGAGGCCGGTATGCAAACACTTACTTTGCCTCCCTTCCTCCAGCTACACAGAAAAGTCCGGCCACCAGCAAATTATCGCAGTAGGGTCCGGGGTTCGATTTGAACTTTCGAATGAAACTTATGACAATACTCCATGTGTTCTTTCGAGATTACATAACATAAATACAATATTCTGTTAAACGTGTCCGTCCGAAGTTCGTCCGTGCGTACTTTTGAATTCCGAACGTGTTCAATGGGTTGCAATTAAATTTGATTTAGTGTGCTAAAAGTGAACGTAATATTCACCAAACACCATTCGGGTGATCAAATCAAGAAGAATGAGATAGGTAGGGCACGTGACGCCTATTGGAGACGGGAGGGGTGCATACAGTGTTTTGGTGGGGAGACCGGAGAGAAAGAGATCACTTGGAAGGCCTACGTGTAGATGGAAGCATAATATCAAAATGGATCTTCAAGAATGGGATGGGGAGGCATGGACTGGATTGCACTGGCTCAGGATAGGCGCAGGTGGATGTTGCTTGTAAATGCGGTAGTGAAACTTCGGGTTACATGAAATGCGGGGAATTTCTTGATTAGCTAAGGAACTCTTAGCTTCTCAGGAAAGACTCTGCTTCATGGAATTAGTTTGGAGTTAGGGTAAAAATAAAACTCTTTAGAGAGTTTTGTTTTCGTTCATAACAGCCATGTACAAATACTATGTTACAACCACCCCCCCCCCCCTACAAGAAACTAAATTCATCATTTTGAAAATTATATTTCATGCAAGTTCGTACTACTAAGCTATAACATTCGCACTACCTCCTTGTGTATTGTGATGCCGTGTATCCTGGTAAGTGGGCACTAACCCACTCTTTCGATCCAAGACTTTTTATACCATTTCACTGCGTATACTAACACACCAGAACAATTGATGACAACAAATGCAGAACAGTGGACGTTACGGAAAGGAAACTTTTAAAAATACTGTCTCCGTCTTGAGTTGAAGATGGAGGCCGTAATATTCCTGCGAAATATTCGTGCCCATCCACCAGAATACAAGGTGTTACCAACTAAACGTTCATAATAATAATTAGTAAATAAAGGCAGTTCGTATCTGCAGTAGAATAATGGGGGCAAGGCTGAAACTTTGTAGTCCGAACGAGACTTCTGAAGGTAAAATATTAATAATTTTCGACATAATATTAATTTAACCTTTATGCATATTTATGATTAACAATTTATACTGGAAGAAAAACGGAAAAAAACTATTAAAAAATGCGTGCATTTCAGTCAAAACAAATGCGTGTTTTTGCTCAGCGCTGTCTTGCAATACCGTGGACAGAACTTAGACAGGTAACATTTCTGCTACACTTATGATAACAAATCTTGAAATCGAGTTTCAAGTTTCAAACAGATGTAGGGGAATTCGAATTTTGTTCATGAAAGGTCATTCAAAAGTGAAAAATAATTTTTCAAAGAAAATCGTGTCACACATCCACAGTTCGCACTTACACTCTTCCTCCACTCTGCTACGCAAAATTTTGCTTCATGTTCCTCTCCTCTTCTTTGCCATCCGCACTTCACCTTGTTTGCATTTAGAGACAGAGTAGTGAACTTAACAAACCTTGGCTTCAAAGTGCAGTTAACATATGCACACTCTAAATGTCTCACATACTCGAAACTTGGTTCTGAAAATGGACAGAAATGAAGCCTCGTTCAACAGACTTAAGGGTCATAAAAGCGCCTTAAATTAGAGGCGATCATCTTCAGATAATTTTGGTGCTACGGAGCCTAAATGTTCTTCTTTGAACTTTCAGCCTGTGAAGGTGAAGGCGCTACGTTCATAAGAAGACTCGTGTAAATTAAGGCCAAATTACATCGTCACAGTCCACAAGCTCTGCGTCCTCAACTAAAACCTCATATCTCGCACAGGCGTTAAGTTTTGTTGCAATTTCTAAATTTCCTCTCCTGACACGTACTTGATGAGCTGTGTCTGGCACTTCAGTGCATGGAGTCCTTACACATTTTCACGACAATAAACCAAGAAAATGCACAAATATTTTACTTAGATATTTATGTAACACTTAATATAAATTAATTAATATTATAATATACATATATAAGGCAAAAGTTTGCGCATTTTGTTGGTTTATCACATTTAATATTAATTATTTAATTAATACGAAATGATATGTCATAATATATGTATGGGACAAATCCGTGCATTTTGTTAATTTAGTGTAGTGAATATGTTATGAATAATGCACGGAATGAACAATGTAAAAAAATCCTTACACACGTGTATGTGAAATATTTAAACGTGTTTCTGTAAAACAAAATTCGCCTTCAGCCATACTTTTGTCATCATGAATGAAGGAATGACAAGTCCTTGTTTACACACGCGCACACTGTAACTTTTACGGCAGGAACTATTTTGGAATTTCTCACGGTGACACACCAACAGTAATGGACAAGAACCGACACATTGCACTGCCTTATACTCATTACCATCCTGCTGTTGTTGCTCAGAAGATCGCACAAAACGACATACAATTTCACGGACCAATTCTATCCAGCATCTCCTTAGTCAACGGCAACACTCTATCAAATACTTCAGCTCCAACCAGTTTTAACGCTTCCTGCATAATGTTAGATAGTTCTTCCAAAGTTGGGATGCCAGCATTGCATAATTCATACACTTTGAGCTTATCCGGATCTTCCGCATGTGCCACAATGAAACTAGTCGCTAATAAAAAACCATACAGCAAATATTTAGAAAACTGACACTCGAAAGCTTCCTGGCTGAATTCAGGTTGAAGTGTTTCCTGTGAACAGTTCAGAAATTCTGAAAGTGCATCCAGAAGGGTGCTATGGTACACGGAGAACATGTCATTCCAGCGAGTTGCCCACAATTCAGGACTGGCGTTCACGAACAAAAAGAATGACAAATCTATAGCAGGGGACGCATAAAACGGAGTTTGAAAATCAATGAACTTAACATCGCACGGTTTGTTGTCAGAATCGTAACGGAACATAATGTTGTTCCTGTTGAAGTCTCCGTGGCACAAAACGGCAAGTGGCTCGTCAGGCACCAGCAGCTCCCTTATCAGTTCCGGGCCGTTCTCAACCCGGCGCCGGACACGCTCCAGCTTCTCCGTGTACAGTCCGCCTTCTTCACGCTGCTTCTCATTAAACTTATCGAAAAACATCATCGCGGTGTGAGCTACGTTTCTCTGATATCCTTCGGTTATTGCATCTGACGTCACCTGCTTCTTCACGAAACGTCTTCCGTCCCGTATCTGAGCTACTACACGTTCCTCGAAAGATCGGTAGTCTTTCTTCTTCGTGCCGTAAGACAGAGCATGAAATCTTGCCAATCCCTCTAAAGCAACCAAAATATGTTCATAATCCATTAACATAAACTTGTCCCCTCCAATCCTGTATCCAAAAATTCTCAAATTTTATAACACGATCATTGCATTTCCTGAATCGCCCGCAACACAGTAATATTTGGGGAACAAATCACAAGCTGCGGATAAATGACGCGAGGGCCTCTCCACATTTAAATCTCCATCTGAGGACATAGCACACGTCTGAAGCAACAGTGGAATAATTTCAGAATACACCTTACTTTCGTTAAAGAACAGATCTGGAGAATTTTGTATTTTCCTCAGTACAGCACTGTCTGGCATTGTCTTCACTATAACGTTGTGCAGTTTTTGGTTTTTATTGTCCTCTGAATTTATTACTGCTTCATACATAACTGATGCAGCGTGAAATCCCAGTTGAAATCGGTCTGCTAATTTCACATAGCAATCCAGCACCCTGTAAGCCGGTTTATCTTCTTTGGAATGATGTTTAGTCTGAGTTTCAGGAACTGTTGCCAGGTAACTCGGTACTTCAGCAAGCATGGCTTCTCTGATCAATTTCAACTTGTGTTCCAATTCAAAATCTCGCTGATTATCAGCCATACTGTTTTCATGAGCACTGCGACACTGAAATGAACTTTACTGCAAGACCTCAGCCTTCAGGATAACAAATGACATAGGAAGCGAACTGCACAAAACCTTGAGTTGCTATTGTTGGCTAATATAATGCTCACCTGCTCTGTCATTTACGAAGTTTACGATTTACTTAGGCTGATAAAAATAAGGTCAACTGAAATATCTTTCTGTGGTGTTGTCTTGGAGACAATATAAAACATCAGCGTGTGCACGAAAGGAGATTCTTTGTTTAATCAGCCGAAAGAGCAGTTAAAGCCCGCACACATATTTCTAAACAGCAGATCGCTTCACTTACCAGAAGGCCAGTTCCATTCCAGATGAGGCAAATTCGTAATTTATATCATTGGTGAAAAATATTTACAACAAATATCTTAACATTTTTTGACATTAAACCGCCTGATCGTAAACAAACATATAAACTTTATATTTACCCCACAATTAATGCAGTTGCGTGACGGATACCGGGCGATGGAAATAATCATATGCCAAATCAACACCGATAATGACTGAAGTATTGGAATTGATTATGGTGGTAATGATTACGATTACGACGATGATGATGATGACGACAGCGATGATGATGCCCATTACGGTAATCAATTTAAAATCCAGTGGCTTGTATACGTACCGGCTGTTTTAACATTACACAGCTGAATGCATGCTGCGCATGATTTGCAGAACGTACAATGGTCATTTACTTACAAATAATAGACTAGATGTTCGCTATAACCGAATATTGTTTTCTGTGAGATAGGAAATGGAGCATTGCTTTTTATTATTTAATAACAGTAACCGTTCAATTATTGGTGGTCGTGGTGGTGGTGGTGGTGGTGGTGGTGATAATGACGCCATGTTCTTTGCTTTGAATTACCCCATTTTGCGTTCGCGTTTACGTACTGGAGTTATTACTTTTCATCATATATTTTTTTAAATATACTAAATTTCGTATTACGATTAACTATTATATAGTGAAATTGCTAAACTAATAACTAACCGCTAAAGTGGATCAATTTATTTTCCACTATGGCCAACGGAAAACTCACATTTCCTAAGCACTGACTCGTAAAAGAAGTAGCGTTTCTTCGGAATAGATAAAAGGTGATGTTCACCTTAGCAGAGGCCATGAAGGCCCAGTCGGGGATTAGAGGTACGTACAACTCTACTCTTTCTTAAGCTTGGTGCTAGATGGGGGGGGGGTAGTTAAAGACACGCCTCGATCACCTTACTCCCAGGAAAGAGAAACGGTTCCCATTGTACAGGAGGCTGTGTGGGTCCAAGGCAGATCTGGACAGGTGCGAAAAATCTCGCCCCCACCGGGTTTCGATTCCTGCACTGTCCAGCCCATAGCGTAGTCGCTTTACCGACAAAGCTACCCGGCCCATCCTGGAACGCATAACTTCAGTGAAGGTGTTTTCAGGACACTCGCAATTTATACAACTGTAAAACATATTAAGACATTTCTATCAGTCGACAGAAAGAGTGAACACGATATTTGTATTATACACACACACATGCAATTTACTTACTTTCTTACTTCATGGAGCAGAGTCCTTGACAAGCTAACCGGTTCTCTGCTAGTCAAGGAATTCCCCGCATTTTATGGAACCCGAAGATTCATTACCGCATTTACAAGTGCCTGCCACCTGTCCCTATCCTGAGCTATACAAAGGGACCAGTCCAGGGCCAAGGCCTTTTTGAATGATTCGTAACACGATTCTTTTTAAGGTGAGGAGTTGCTGGCACCTTGCCCAACCCCCTAGCTGGACGACCACACCTTGTCGTCTGTCCGCGACTGCTTATTCAATATATTCGCAGCTACACTTCATATTTAAGGTCTTTCCTCCATCCGCAACCTGAGGACGCACATTCCGTGGTAACAGGAACCCACTTATAAGAGCATGTAACTATAAACAGTAACTGTACAGGACCAGACATTTGAAACTTCATTAGAGATGAATATGTAAGCTATCTGGTTAATGTCACGGTTTATTTCTGTTGTTGTGTTGGCTTTTCTTACGCGGCCCCAAAAAAAATTTCATCGGGCGTTTCTAAGCGATGGCTACTCACATCATTAAACATAATCAGACAAATTATTTCGAAATTCTTCCTCCAAACTGCGAATATCTTCTCTTGTTAACAGGGGTACATTTTTCGCACATGACGATAAATCTAATTTATTTCCAGTAGTGCCCTATAAGTCTGGTACTTCAACCAACTTCAGAATTTAGAAACACGAAAATTCAAGAGGGTCGATCAAAAAATTTATATGCCTATGCAACATGGCAACCGACGTCACTGCAGTTTGTGGTGTATATGAGACAGATACAATGATAGGGGCACAAATAATTTATAAATGCGCATATATATGTATGTATATGTACTTGTATGTACGCCGGCTTGTTTCGTCTCCATAAGTAGTCATCGGGAGGGGGGGGGGGGGTTATCATCAGCTTGTGACAAATACGCCCGTCAGAATCGGTATTGTGATTGAAGGTTAAGAATGATGTTATGCACTTTACTGTAAGTCCTCCATTTTACAGCGCTGGAATAACGTTTTTCGTCGTTGTGCGTGTCGAAACCACAAGCTGATGTGCAGCCCACAAATTGAAAAAGGTACCTTAGTGGTAATGACGAGATCTTCAAACCGCTTTGAAAAAGATACATCCTTCTCTGGTAGACACAACTGTGATGACAAGCTGTTGTACTTGACTCCCAACAGCAACATGAACGGTGTGAACTCACTGCTGACGATATTTCATGATTTACACACAGCATCAGGACGGGATTTTCGTATCAGCTAGACAGGCAACAGCTTACGGTCTCACATTAGCAGGGTCGCGTTACTAAATAATATACATGCATTTGTAAATAATGAAAATCACAATATAAAATGTTAATAAAAAGATACATAAGTAAAGTAGCATTTTATACGCGCCCTTCCACATGCACGAAAAAATAATGAACGTAAAATTTAGTAAAGGGGGAAGGCCTCTTAAATGGTGCAGCCTAGGGACCACAGCACACTTAAATGGCGCAGCCTAGGGACCACAGCACACTTAAATGGCGCAGCCTAGGGACCACAGCACACTTAAATGGTGCAGCCTAGGGACCACAGCACACTTAAATGGCGCAGCCTAGGGACCACAGCACACTTAAATGGCGCAGCCTAGGGACCACAGCACACTTAAATG
>Ga0136643_10011597_pt1 | contig 13083 bp, 10 predicted proteins | sample TergutLab28metaG_FD_96883 | JGI IMG/M metagenome (GOLD analysis project Ga0136643, IMG submission 96883) | Labiotermes labralis P1 segment gut microbial communities from Petit-Saut dam, French Guiana - Lab288 P1 (version 3) (version 3) | ecosystem: Host-associated > Arthropoda: Insects >...
AAAGAAAATATCCTGCTAGGAGGTGCCATGTTTGTGCTGCCCACAAAAAAAGAAGTGAAACTCGGTACATCTGCAAGTTCTGCTTAGTGCCACTCCACAAGGGCGAATGTTTCCAGAGGTATCACAACCTCCAGCACTACTAGGGTCTTTGGTGAGTATTTCCTGAAAATTTCATTTCACAAAAATAGATAGCGAATTTGTTATAAATTTTTAAAGAAACACAGTACAAAAGTTGATTTAAGTTGTTTAAACCCAGGGAAAGGGCATTTTAACAATTTAAATGCCCCATCCTCAATGTGTTAATAAACCCCCATGCAAAAAAGTCTAATGGTGTCAAATCCGGAGATCTAGGGGGCCAGGCAGTAGGACTTCCTCTTCCGACCCAACGTCGAGGAAAATTCTCATTCTGAAATGTTTAGATAACTGTCAAGCTACAACAGGTGCCCACATTGAAGTGTAAAGACATGCATAAAAATCTTTTTGAGTTACTCTGTACACTGTTGAAAACATAAATTCCATAAAGCTTTTAGGTACTAAAACATAAGCATGTATTTTTGTATACCTCTAGCCCGGACACCCTGTATACCAGCCTCATAAATCATTAAAATTTACGTCAAAACATATCAAAACTACTCCTGCATGTTTTGGTCTATGACCATCATCACAGAGCTTGCACTTGAGCCTAGCTAAAGTCACATTTATAAATAGTAGATAAGAGTACGTCATTATAGAATATGCGGTTGTGTGGCAGCATGTTATATCAAGTCCATGGTGGTGTGTGTGCTGCATACTGTGCAGATTGAGACTGGGTATCACTCTGCACAGCACACATGCCACAATGGACTTGATACAGCATGCTGCCACACCACCGCATAGTCTGATGATGATGTACTCTTATATACTATTTATAAATGTGAGTTTAGCTAGGCTCAAGTGCAAGCTTGCTGATGACGGTCATAGACTGAAACATGCAGGAGCAGTTTTAATATAAAGTTTTGACATAAATTTTTGTGATCTATAAGGCTTATATAAAGTGCATCTGTTGGTGAATGTGTGACTATGTATAAAACATTAACACTTACATTTGTGTGGGCTGATGGCTGGATATCTGCTTTCACGGCAGTTGCTACGCTACACTGCGATTTCTGTACAGGCACATCTTCATCGCCATTCTTGGACAGGTCATCATCACTGCTAATGTTTATCAATTCCTTCTCACCTTCATCATTTCTAGGCCGCTTCCTGCAAGCAGAACAACATAAATACAGCATGGCTAAGAAAACAGTACATCACATCACTATGTGCATCTGCTGTTAAGCCATGCAGGCTAGGCACAGGAATGTACTCAGACAACTGCTGGCCGAGATCATGAAATTTCAGTTTTGTGGCTAGCAATGTACACTGAAGAAAAGTTTCATATTTTCCATTTATATTATCTTCCAAATTATTAAAAAATTAACACCAATACAAATATAACATTCAATCAAGATATACAACATGCATAATGTACTGACATGGCACCCAGCCTGCACGTTACAGAATCACAACGTACTGATATGGCACTGAGAAGTTTACATTGAAGTTAATCTGAGAAGAACCCAAAAAATGAATGTCTAAAAGAACTACAATAAAGTCATAGCATGTCACGCAAATTGATAATAAACTTTCTAAATTATTTGTAACAAAAATTGAGAGGTTTGATTGCTAGAATACCCATACAGACATGGCAATTTTGGAGGAGGAGAGGGACAGAGAGAAAGGAGAGGGGAGGGGGAACAGTAGCACCCTGTAAATGTACAGCCTCTACAGAAAACATTTCAGGTGTAAGTCAAGTTCCTAATGTTACAGCAATGCCAACATTACCCTAAGTTAGGGAACTTAGTTCTTCTGGGTTGCAACCTGGTACTGTTGGGCAAGCAGTTACTGACTTTTCAAAGGATTGCAGTGCCTCCATCTTCGAGGTAAAGTGGTGCAAGAATTGTTTCTTTGAACTGTTTAATAGTTGACAGTGAAGGCATTATGATCCTTTGTACCACGAGGAACCCCTCAACCCATGACGCAGCATGGCGTCCCACAAAACCTGTATCTTTGACAGCACCACCATGACAACCTCAAATCTGTCACTGTACTGGAAGTGAATTTCACATACAACAGCAAATCTCCAACCAAGCTAAATATACAGTTTGACTAATATTTGGGATTCAGACTACTCGAACTGCAAACTGTTTTTAACATCCCTAATGTGGAATAATTACAACCGCACATAACAGGAATTACCTATTTTGCTGCACCGGTTGTTTCATGTACACTGCTATCATCTGGTCATTTGATCTGTTACATTCCTGCAAAAGAAATTCAGTAGTCTCAAAACAAAAGTGTTTCCACAGCACTTAAGCAAGTAGGGTGACATGTTTTGTCTCAGATATAAGTACATTACGGGCCGAGGCCTCCTAGTTTCTGGGACATTACACAGCCTATATTTGTAGAGGCCAGTTGAAATGCAATGGTACATGCGCAGAAACCAGATTTCGTCTTTCGGCGAAACGGACAAGTCCATTTAAATCGGAAGGGGCGTCAGTTCAGTCGACTACTGGCAGCCGAGGTGTGCGCATCGGCGGTAGTAATGCTGGATACACCATGTTCCGAGGTAGTGTGAAGGGTAGACGCTACCCACTCCATTCGCCAGTTTCCCCTTCACTTCCCCTCCCGTGTGTCACCATGTGCCATCACATTTCAACTGCAGTCTACCAACATATGCTATGTGAGAGGTGAAGGCCTCACCTACACTGCAGCAGAAGTCTGAAAACTCACAAACTGGAGGTATTAGACACTCTATGTGTGTATGTGTGTGTGTGTGTGCATGCGTGCACGCATACGCATTAAACACCAATAACTGGCATGGAATGAGATAAAGTGTCTGCAAAAGACACAAATAATCAGCATGGCAGTGAATGTGTTAATGGGTATTACCATATTAATTATTTTCTCAAAGATCAGTGAATTAGTACAAATATTATACCAAGCACACATTAAAAAAATCTTTACACCTTATACCGAGGAATGTCTCTCAAGATTCGACATCCGGTAACAACTTGCATCTAAACATGTATTTAGAGTCATAAATAAACAAACAGGTAAAGTAACAAATTAATATGAATTAAATGCACTCATAGTAATGATCGTACAATAAAACACTTGATGAAAGTGTTGAGTTTCATAAAAATATAAGAAAGATTCACAAGCTATATATACAAGTTCAATTATCTACACTAAAACCGAACCTAACCCAACCTAACTAACTGCAGTTCTATCAGACCACATATGAATTCAACAAGCAGAGTTGGCACTGTTAACTGCAGATGGGCAGACCTTGTGAAGCCAAGCAGTGGTTTAAAAAAGATTTCAAAATGTACCTTGAGTGGCAGTTACGAGTCTTATTCAGAAAGTAAGTACTGTTTTGCTGTAAAAAAGATCGAGTAATGTTTCGTACAAAATTTTGTTGTTATCAGATTCTACATTATTCAAACTATTTTTCCACATATTTGCCACCATTATTGAGGCACTTATCGTAGCAGGGCACAAGTTTTTGTATACCCTCCTCACAGAATGTGGCCACCTGCGATGTTAGCCACTACTGACATTGTCATAGAGTCCTTTAATCTGAGGAAAGTGCAAGGACAGATCAGAAATTGTGAAACGTCTGTTGTCACGCACTATTTCGTTGACCTTATGCGCCAAATCATCACTCACCAAAGATGGACACCCACTTCGCACCTCATCGTACACGTTCTCTCGTCCTTAAATGAACATCCGAACCCATTTCCTAACCATGCCATCACTCATCGCATTGTCACCATACACTTGGCAGATCTGGTGATGAATCTCACTTGGTAGCACATTCCTAGCGTTCAAAAAAACGAATTACAGACAGTATTTCACAGTCGGCGGCCCCTTCAATTGTCTTCAACATGTTTAACGCACAGGAACAAACATAAACGTAACACGAATTTCACAAAATGGCGTCTGTGGCTTCTCAATTGATAGAGGAAGTCACTGCACATGCGCAAAGTGACAGTCTCGAGGATGCGCGAGAGATATGCGCAGACGGTACTTACTTTCCGAATAACCTATGTATTAGATATTACAATAAAAAACTGTTACTTTCACATCTGTATGCCCAACCGCTGTCAAGACACTTAATACAGCAACATACCAGTTCATCCAGGTCTACATCTTTATCCGATGCTGACGATATGTCACTCATATCAGATGTCACTCCCCTGTCACTCATGTCTGATGCCATTCCCCACGTATGATAGACTAAATCAAAAGCTGGAAGAACGCAAGATAATTATAATCACTAATAGTGACATTAATACACAACATTAAACTTTATCGTCTGTGTATAAGTTACTTTAAATCTCTCAAAACTCTGAGGACACCAACCATTTTAGCTTCAAATTACTGAAGCAAAAGAACTCAACTACGTGGATCCAGTCACAAGATGTTTTAATACACGATGCACAGCCTGTCAGAGTTCAGAAATACTTCTGAAACTTTCAGGTAAAACAAAGCACTAGTACTCAGGGAAAACATACCACAACGGCATCATGGATTGGTACTGCAGACAGATTCTATGTAACTCTTCCCCTATTTCACATATCCTCAACGGTCAAGTCACAGAGAAAACAAAATAGAATAGAAATGCATATTTTCATCAGTCTGTTGAATTTTCAGCATATGAAGCTTCAAATCAGAGTACATATTGTGAATGCAACACACAGACTAAATGCTCTTGGATTTTTTAAAAGATGTGTTTGACTGCACTGGCGACACTCGTATACTTGTTATACAATTTATGGCTACAGTGAACCTCACTATTCTCGTTTTTTTTAAAAAAAAAAAACAGGCATTTCAAACATGTACTATATTGTTTACCCAAACAAAAAACATTAAAGTGAATAGAAAAAAAATTTGTACCAGTGTATAATTTACATATACAGTATAAGAGTCCATACATAAGAAAAATACATTTTTTCTTTAAATTTAATTTTTTTAAAATAATAAAATACCAGAAAAAATACAAGACAATGAAACAAAATTATTTATAATTATGAATACAGTGATAAAATATGTTTTGGATCCCACTAAGAAATAAAAAGTTTATACCAAGTTAAAATGAGTAGTTGAGCAAAATGGCCTAACTCCAGTGCACTGTCTGGAGTGCAAAGTTATAATGTTTTTCTGTAGTGCTGACACCATTAATACCATTAAGTGGACCACAGCATAAATTGTGCAAGGAAACAGATAAAGTGTATAATGTAAATACCATCATTATGTATTTCTAGCGTGAAAAAAAAAATTCAACTTTTCATACTCACCATTGCGTACACTTTGTTTAAATGGACCTCGTTTCCTTCTGCCATATTCAGGGTACCTTGCTCGAAGTTCATCAACCATATCATCAACATCAACAATACCACTGCCTGAATGATTATGATCCTCCATAAGCTATTATGACAAAAAAAATAGTTCGTTGGACCAGTTAACACTATTCTAATTTTTATTGTTTTAAAATATATCAGTTACCAACTTGATAGCTTTACAGAAGACTAAATACAAATATATGTTATAGAACAGTTTTGACACTTGTTTTATATGACTGAGACAAAATCTGAAGGACAAATATGTAACATAGGTTTGAAAATATTCCTCGGCAAATTATGTGCACCTAAGAAAATTTGGGCAATTTAGGATGTACGTCTACCTTAAAGAGGGACTTTTTGATTTAAAAAAAGCACGCGAAAACTTGTCTCAAGGCAGTAACCCGTAAGAATAAATTATACAACATTAATACATATGCATTAAGTACCGTCCTTTTGCGAGAATTGCGTGACATGAGTAGGCTACAGAATGAGAAGACTATTGGTCACTTCTCACGTACTATTACTTAACCTCATTTTGGACACAACCAAGGCTTTTAGAATACTTATAAAACCAATACTTTTTTTAAAAACTTACCTGCTTCACACGTGGTACAATCAATGTGTCCGACATATAGGGCATGTTGTACTGTCTCTTGGTTTGCCATTGCTTCTTAAATTTGTCTTTTGATGGACCAGGTCTATCTGGTTTCACGGTTTCCATCATTACGTTTGACTTCGATGAGAAACTCATGACTGTCGTTCTCTTTATGGATTCACAACTTGCACCTTTATGCATTTTGTTTTACATCCACCGATGTGCAAACTGTTAATAATATCACTGAAATTCCGAGTTACACTTACACACACCGCCATCCACGCGTTCGCAACCGCTACACAAATGCCACCACAGATTATCTAATACCTTTCATACAATGGAAACTTCGTCGTAAAGTGAAATCACAGCGCCACAAGTGGTGTGTTCGTTCATATGACTCAGTCGCTGTGGGGAAAGCATGCTCCTAGTGGTAACTTTTGGAACTATGTAGCATGACATCGGTAAAGCAGCCTCCTACCATATAAAGCACTCTGCATCCTCAAATCAAGAAACAACAAAATGATAAAATTCGAAACTATTACCAAGCAACCAAATACACTTATTAGGCAATGTACATTTTACATTATAATTTAATATGGTATATTTATTGAATAGTGCATTATTTGATTGGTTTAATGAAGAGAGTAGTGAATTGCATGGAAAATGCAGAATGTTGGCATTCAAGATTACAATTTTCCAGGTTATGGGACTATGTAATCTAATTGCTGGGTACCGAATTTTCAGTCAGGACATATTGTTTCCATCTTTTAATGACCTGTGAAAATAGACCCAGAATGCTCATCTAAAACAATCAAAACCATACACCTCAGCTGGACATTATGAATCCTTACAACTTCGAGCATCTCAAATCTTGCACCAACAAATATTAAGAACAACTGAAGCATGGATGGAAATGTCACACTCGGAAATCTCAATTGCAGAAGAGCAGTATGTTTTTTACAGAAACAGTGATTAAAATTACATACTTTTTTTTCCACCAGTTGTGTACACAGTATTTCATATATTGCCTCTCACTATCAGTATAAATACACATTTTAGAGTAAGGACAACATAGGATGAATTTCAGTTATACTAAAATGATACCTAATGATAGTCACGCACTCAAAACTACTAACAATGTTGACAGCCCCATAACGAAATACAGAATCTTAAAAAGTACAATGCACAATCTCAAATGACATTTAAATCTCTTGTGTAGTTTAATATTGAATGTGATGTACTGCAAATGGCATAAGTCTGCATGCTTTTACATATTAAGGTAGATATTTATTGCTTTGACTCAAACCAGTAGGCCGGGGAAACATATTTTGCTTTTGTGGGCTTAGGAGGGTATATAATACACACCTGCAGGTCTTACTGTACCCTTCATCTCTGCATAATCTACCTGCCCCCCAACCCCAACAAGGACCAGTAGCCTATACCCACTCACCGGGCACCAAGCGCACAGATTTGTGTCAGCTCTTACACAAGGCAATGCTTAGTGATTTACATGGGCCTGTGTAATTGTATGCTTTCCAAATTGTAGACAAACAAATACTACAAAATAACATGTTATTATGAAGAACACATGCTCTCATGGAAACTTCCTGAATCTTGTGAGATGTGCATTACAGCTAACACTCTGTCAATATTACATTCACCTGCCTACAGATGGAGGCATCTTCATTTCTCAAACTGTTGTACAACCCAATAAAACCTTAACTATACGATACAGCTTACCACAGCAAACAGCACTGCAACCTACCAAGTCAGCCATTTGTAAACTTCTGCTATGATGCAAGTTTATCAAAAGGAACTTGTTGGAACCAATCTCTTTGTCACAGCTCATTAGCACACAGAGGATAATACTTTCCTTTGGTGCTTGCCGTGTTTATTTGTATCGAACCAGAGCTGAGCATGTTTGTAATAATTTGGGTTATGTTGGCACCAGATGGATAGAATTCTGACAAGATAATGAAAGCAGATTAATACAGATTTCAGCAGTCTCTGTTAATTAGTGATTAGTGTGTTGTACATTTTTAATTTCAATTTTTAACTCTGTGGAACAGTTTAAGATGACTCAGCATCAAGTTTTCGCACATTTTATGAAACCGAAGGGTCTATTAGAGTGTTCACAAGAGTCCACCACTTCCCCCTATCTTGTGTCACATTAATTATGTACACACCCTGCCAATTTATGCTTGAAGACCTATTTTAACATCATCCATGCCTAGGTCTTCAAGAGTCTTGTTTCAAGTTTCCCCACCATAACCCCATCTGCAACTCGTCTAACATTGACTCACAGTGTTCAGGGAAACAGTACTTGGAAGTGATGTCAATGATTACAGAAATGTGACGTTATGTGGTGTCACTGGATATCCAGAAAATGGGACAGCCTAGAGTGTGTGATTCTGATGAATTTACTGTAGTCATTGCTTATGCTATGGATTGTATGAACGTATTTTTCAATGCAGCGGATGCCTGAAATCATACGTCCGCACTCTTTTGAGATTTTACAAAGTGTAGAATGGTAATTCCATACCGACATTTCGGGACAACCAATCAGTCCCAACTTCAAGGGTCAAGCCTTCTCAGACTGTAAGAATGAGAGAATTAAAACCAGTTTTACATTATCATTAAACTCGAAGCATGATAGCATAACATAAATGTGTGATTTACAAGACTGTGCTCAAAACAGATACGTATGTGGAACAATAAACTTTACTGACAGAGTCAAATACAAGATTCTGTCAATGAAGAGGCAGTTCCAAGAAAGGCAGAAAAATAAGAAATCAGAAGACAAAGTGCACGGCCAATATATGGTAGTTATAAAGACATATGTAATTTATTGTATGTTTTTCACAATAAATGAAGTTTGCAATTGATGAAACATCTCAGTATGATGGTTTTACTACCTAATTTGCATGTTAGAATTGTAAGATGTTCAAAACTGATGTAACTCCTTAACATATTTGTTTAATCATATGATAGTATCATAAGGTGAATACCTATGCATTTACATGACGAAGTACGCACCAGTATACATGCTGGCAACTTTTACTAATCCCATAATTTATGATGTAAGATGAGATCTCATCCCACTTCCAAAATTACCACACATACTGTGTAGACATGTAGTAAGTTCTTTGGACAACCTGATGATGGACTACATACAGGGCCAAACATGTAGTAGTATATTATATTTAATTAGTATACCAATTGATGCACATATATAAAAGTTTCACATTAAAACACTAAAATTGCTCCGACTTGTTTCAATCCTAAGATCATCTTTAGGGAGCTATACTTTCCTTGCTAAAGTCGCAATTAAAAATAGTCACTGATTAACTTTGTTGTAATAATAGGGTGCTGCCACACCACCCTATTAGTACAACAAAGTTAATCAGTGACTATTTTTAATTGACTTTAGTAAGGAAAGTATAGCTCCCTGAGGATGATCTTAGGATCGAAACACGTCGGAGCAATTTTAGTGTTTTAATGTGAAACTTTTATATATGTGCATAAGTTGGTATGCTAATTAAATAACTCAATGATATGCACAGTGCAACAATAAGGATGTATATTATATATTGCTACTAATTGTAATATTGTCATGTTCATGACTGTATGTATATATATATATATATATATAAACACACTACAGCTTTGTATTACTCTTGGTGCCTACTGGAGCGGAGGCTGTATGTATTCTATAGCCTATGTGAATGCTGTGATTAGCAGAAAAATACCAGTCATGCTGCTGTTTGAACCCTGATTATACAACTTCTACACAGTCACTGTATTAAATGACCCGTCCACCTTCACAGTTATGCAACAGTATGGAACAGAAACAGGAATCCTTGAGAAAGTTAAAGTTACTAGTCAAAAAATTCTCTAAGGGTTCACTATCATATTCACAAGTGCTCACCACTCATCTAAATACAAATCATGTACTTCCTCAATATGCAGTTTCCTCCAGCCTCCCACCAATTTCTGTTTTACAACCAAATACCTTCCTCAGCACCCTGTTCTGAAACTCCCTCTTGTTATGTTCTTCTCTAAAACTGTGAGTTCAACTTCCATAGCCACACACAACAGAAAAAACTATGATTTTCTGTACTGTAACTATCAAGTTTAATGACTGACATTCAGTTAAATTACAAATCAGTGTTGAAATTCCAGGGATAAAATTCAAAGCACATAAATTTATGAATCAAATTTCTCTCTACAATAACAATACATACTTTATTAGTTGTTTCTCATGTAACATTTATTGAAGTAACATGAATTACAGTCACTATTTCTGTCTATTATAGCAGCTTCACACTTCACAAGGTGTGAAGATACAGACAGGCACTGTCAATTCAAAAAGTGTCTTGCTCTTGGATGTATGCCTTCTTGGTCCACTGTCTTCAGTCTCCACAGTACTCTCCTAATCCCCTAATATTCCAAAACCTCAATCTTCCATAATGGTCTTACCTAGTCACAGATTTAGAGGTCTTTGAACCTTTGTGCTTATGATCCAATATGTATTAAGATGGCTTCAATGATATTAGTAGTGGCTATCAGTCAGCACAACAAGCCCTAATACCACACAAAGTGTCTCATAAATGCTGGAATCAAACTCCATATCCACACAGCAATAACACTCAAGAACACTTCACTGCAGACCCAACATGTGTCTGTTTCCATCATAAGAATTTCTTGAACACATTAATGTAAAATGAACTTCTTCAAGGGGAACACATCTATAAGGGAAATGTAAAAATTATTTTCATTTGTTGGGTCCACTTTTGTATTTTGATTCCGAGCTATTATTTCATAAAATTTCGATTACATAGGTCACAAATGTGTATTGTTAAATACAAGTCATAAAGGGGCACCTAAAAATGAGTCTAAAGTCATATGCTGTTGGTATAGGTGCACTTGCTTGACTTAGCTAACTTGGGTCACAGAACATTATCATCTACTAAAACTACATCTGAAGGTCAAACCTTGCCGCATCATCCGTATGACACGCTTTGGTTAGTAAACAATTAGTAACAAAAGCCACTGAACTGGAAATGAATGTTTCATAGGTTGCATGGAAGTGATGAAGTGGTCTGCAATTACCAACTATGGTACAGTCTGACCATCAAGAAATGGATAATGGTTTTACAGCCCTGCTTAAACATATTAAATGGAAATGTTTGTATACCAATGAAAAATTAACTTGGATAGTTGGGAGAAATATTTTACATGAAAACTTCAAATGTTTAACACCATAATTACAGAGAATTATAAAATCTAACACCTTAAACAGAAAAAACTTTCTACCTGGTAACTTCTTATCTATGAGACACTGCACAGCCAGGTCTTCCTGTGACCAACAATCCTCCCATTTTTGACATGTGTACTACAACCATACAGTCTCAGTGCTCTATTATATAGGTTCTGAATCACAGAAAAGAATATATGCTTATCTCACTTTCCCTTGTCAGACAAAGACTTTTTCTTAAATTCGGACTGCAGTCCTCTAGGTTCTGACACTACGCACTCTTAAAGGTGGCTACCAACATTTTTGAGAAACATGCTGCCTACACCTTTAGCATCAATGGGAGTTCAGTAAGGGTCCAGTCAGTTGATATAGAGAGAGGCAAGAAAGGCGGTCAGAGACATCTGTAGGATGGAGACAGAACACAATCCAGACCAAGAACTGCAGTGGACAGACAACATGAGAAACTACACAACAGCAATGGCCCTTTTAAAGGCTACAATGTATCATCACACAAGGAGCATTAAAAATGGGAAAAGAAGACCCCCATTGGATGGAAAGTGGGAACAAAGTCCAAAGATTGGGCAGTATATTCCTCTAGAATTGTGGCTAAATGACAGCACAGTATCACAGCCCATAATACGAGAGTATCGGCCATCACGCTGCTTTAAAATGGAAACAGTACAATATTTTGTACTTTTATTTGAATGACCAGTAACTTAAGACACAAGAAAATATCAGTGCTTTTTCTTATTTTTTTTTCCTTCTTCTTCTTCTTATTAATATTATTCAGCAAATACTTATGTCATGGTACCAAATACTGGATTGTGTCGACATATGCTAGGACCATACTCTTCATAGGCCGCTTTTGTGTGGCACACCTGGTAAAACTCAGGCTGAAAAGTACACAGAAAATTGTCGGTGTTAGTTTCAGAGGAAACATCTCACCTACACCAAAAACACTAGAAACTTTAATCAATACCTTTGTTCAGAATTCTATTTAGAAGATAAACATTTTGGTGCAGATGTGCCTTTAATGTTTTTAGTTTTAATAAAGTATATACTTTTTTAAAACGTTTATTATATACCAACATATGCACAAATAAGTAGTGTAAATTTACATTAAATTACTCCGACATGTTTCGGTGTTAATACACCATCTTCAAAGAGTTTATAAGTTGTGTTAGCTGAAGTTATGAATTATTAAAATTATGCGTAATTCCAGGAATTACCTATGCATCCACATTTACCAAGATTTTATCATAACAAAACACTATATTGCATTTTATCATTTTAATAATTCATAACTTTAGCCAACACAACTTATAAACTCCCTTAAGATAGTGTAGTAACACCAAAACATATTGGAGTAATTTAATATAAATTTACACTACTTATTCGTGCATATATTTGTATATAACAAACATTTATTATTCAATATGCAGGGTATGAACATAAAAGTATATACTTATTTCATTTAATTTTTCTTTGGATTGTTGTTCACAACCAAATCAACCAGTACAATAATTTGTGTACCCAAAACATGAATATCAACTGTAAAAACATCCACAATTTAAGAGGCTAACTAACATGAATGGTGAGAGATTCTGCAAATAACTCACAACAACCAAAGATTCATATTAACCTTTTGACGCCAAATGTCAACTATAGTGGTCCTACCGCAACGCTAACCTCTAAAGTTGCATTTTATATATTTATTCAACAAATATAGGTACTGAATATTTTAAACATGGTGTATACTCTCCATTTTTTTCTCTTCAAAATGCAGTTTGTTTCATAATTCTAAC
>Ga0136643_10011598_pt1 | contig 13083 bp, 9 predicted proteins | sample TergutLab28metaG_FD_96883 | JGI IMG/M metagenome (GOLD analysis project Ga0136643, IMG submission 96883) | Labiotermes labralis P1 segment gut microbial communities from Petit-Saut dam, French Guiana - Lab288 P1 (version 3) (version 3) | ecosystem: Host-associated > Arthropoda: Insects >...
ATGCCTCTACATGTTTCGAGCACATGTGCTCATCATCAGGAGGTCAAAATTGCATTACACAGCCTCTGGTATCATCACACTGAAACAAGTGAGTGATCTAAAATTACTAAAATACAATTCTATTAATATGAATAAATAATAGTAAAATTTATGTGTGAATTTTTCAGATGTGATTACTGTGTGCTACTATTTGCTCATATTTATAGAACTGTATTTTAGTAATTTTAGACCACTCACTTTTTTCAGTGTGATAACACCAGAGGCTGCGTAATGCAATTTTGTCCTCCTGATGATGAGCACATGTGCTCGAAACATGTAGAGTCATGAAATAAAACTTATTGTGAAACAAATTTTGTACATCAAGTTGATTAAATACTGAGATAAATATACTGAGATGCACGGTCAGCAAAACGTCAAAAAAAAAGAATTAATTTGTTTGGACAGGCTGTAGCCTCCGAAGAATGTTTGTCGCAGTTTACGTGATTTTATGGCAACATCATAACTGCTTACTTAATTAAGTATGGAACTGAAGCAGCGAACCATTATAAGATTTACAATCGTCCTTCTGTGAGGATATAATTTTACATTAACATTTTCCAGGGTGTGATGAGTAAACACAGTACCAAACACTTTAACTTTACAAAATTGAACTTCGTCCATACAGTGCAATCTTATGTGGCGTGCGACTCTGACAGTAATTAGCGAATATTTCCTTGAACAGCATTAACCTGTTTTAATGGATACACAGTGAACATTCATTTAGGTATAAAGTGAAATTTTTAATATTATCTGTATTAATTTCATTCTTTGAGCCAGTAAAGCGGACAACGATAAGGTGGTGTGTAGTACGCAGTTATCTGGCTCTGATGTCAGCTGTTTAGCTGAACCACACGGAATGTCACGTAATTACGCTGCCATAATATGATACAGCACCCTTCTACGTGAGATATTTATCAAGCAAAATGCGCTTAAATGTAAATCAGAAACAGCGCTATTTTGAAGATGTTCGTGGCACAGTGAAACCTGTCTTAAACGGAAACTGTAAATAACAGAAACCCTGTCTTAAACGGATATCGTTTACAGTCCTGAGTATCCGGAGTCCCGAGTATCCAAACGTTTAGTATATGCATGAAAAGAACCTGCCTGCAACGGAAAAATTTCGGCCCTATCACAGGCGGGTTCTAGTGTATTAATTTTTATTGGCATGCAGCTAAATATGAATCAGAGTTTCCTTCCACAGTGCTCCATATTCATCACTTACAATCATCGCTTAGTGCTTAATATCGCTACGTCACTGTCACGCCATTAGTAAACTCTGCGGTTATGAGGTGCCATTATATGTGGATACACTTCATATTTCACGAGTAATAATCTTTTATTCTTTAGGCATTCAAACTTTCATGTCATTGCCAAATATAGCAACGCGACAATATAAGCCCTCCCCCCCCCCAGGAAAGTGCTACTTGCTCAGTTAGCCAACAGATTCGTTGCTATTATTCTGCCCGAAGGTTCAACTGGGTCACTTGTTAAGGCAGTTGAATTCTTCATGTATTTCAGATACATTTATATACTTTTGTTTGTTTCGAGAACAGGACTCCAAAGTGGCTCCTTTCAACCAGGATTCCCTAAGAAAATGTCGAATACATTTCTTAATTCTACACGTTTCGCCTACCTCATCCTAATTCATAAAAAATATCGAACAGTTCATTCACAAATTATCCCAATGTGTGTGTGACATAATTGCATTGAAATCAACATAAATTCTCTTTTGAAATGTTTGTCAGCGATTCACAGTTTTGCCAATTAAGTCAGTTACAGGCCTTGTGTGGTTCACTGCACTACTCATTATCTCTGCAGGTAGCACTGTAGGATTATTTCTGAACGATCAGCTATACATGTTTAAGAAGGAAGCGAATTTCAGCAGAACTGAGAAAATGTACGAAGAAAGCCAGTTTGTTTTTTGTTTATTTGTTTGTTTTGGACGCGACAGCCCCCAGTGGGCCAGGGCCTCCTTATTCACGAGGTTTCTAGATCACATACAACGACACACCACAGTCGGTAGGTCTCCTCTGGACGAGTGATCAGCTCATCCTAGAGATCTCTACCTAACAAAACACAACAATCACAACAGGCAGACTTCCATGTCACAGGAAGGATTCGAACCCACAATCTCAGCAGGCGAGCGGCCGCAGACCTACGCCTTAGACCGCGCGTCCGCTGGGACCGGCGAAGAAAGTCAGTAGCCTGATCAAGTCTCCGAGTACATAAAGCATGGTTCATATATATATATATATATATATATATATATTCATTTCAGACTCAATACAACAACGAACCTCCCTTTCCGCCAGGTATGTTAAAACGATAGTCATGGTTATATTACTGCTACACACACACAGTGGACACATCACATTTATTAGGGTTGAGAGAATAATCGCGTGACTGTACTCAGGAGTTTGTCAATTACATGTTTGTAATTACGGTGGAAGCACCGCTGTCCTCCTTCAGAAGCTCAAGTGTATCGGTATTTCAACAAATTGCGCTCAGTTCATGAAACAGAATATCCATTACCGTGTTTAAAGTAGCCCGCCACTTGTCCACGTCCTCAGTTCAGCCAGATTAAACCAATCCACACCAGTCCAGCCTATTTCTTCCATACACATTCTAGTATTATCCTCCCAACCAAAACTAGATCTTCCAAGGGGTAAATTCCCTTCAGGTTTCCCCCCAACCAAACCCTGTGCGAATTTCTCTTTTACCACGTAAGGGTCACGTGTCCTGCCATCTCACTCATCTTTAGACGTGTTTAATGGAATAATGGCAGAATATTACACTCATTGCAGCGATAATATTGATTGTAAGGATGATAATGCTACTGGTGGTGGTGGTGGTAGTAGTGGTGGTGGTGGTGATTATGGTGATAACTTGATCGTGGTTGTTGTAGTGGTGGTGAAGTGGAGGTGGTGTTGGTGGTGGTGGTGGTGGTTGTAGTGGTGTTGAAGTGGAGGTGGTGGTGGTGGTGGTGGTGGTGGTGGTGGTTTTAGTGGTGTTGAAGTGGTGGTGCTGGTGGTGAACAAGAAAATGAAACGGGGAAATTGGAGGTATAACTCCACCCATTCTCAGTAACGGCTTGAAATGGAATGAGTGACCACTTTCATGACCAGGCCGCTCTATACCTGGTGAAAGAACCTTCCAATCCCATTATATAGGCGACTTGGTACGCCCCACTGTCGGTCTGGACACTTTGGCAAGATAAATATCTGAAGTATTTTGTTTCCAAATTTCTAATTCTTATCATTATTCAGCAAATAAAAATCCCGCGTTTGTTGTCTGAAGCCACTGATTTTATCTGCAAAGAGTAATCATTACTATGCAAACGAAACTGCATTTCAGGAAGTTGCAACGTGCCGGAAAATCAGACCAAATAAACGATACAATTTTTGAACTAACAGACGGCAGTAACAGAGCACATCGAGACAGTTTCGGAGTTCATATGAAGTAATAAATTTTTAAAAAAGTTTGGGGAAATTTTCATTCCCTTATTCAATTTAACAGTAAGTACACTACCCCTCAAAACAGAATATATAAGTGTCTTGGACACAGAAATTTACCAAATGTAAAACCGAAAGAACATTCTCGTTTCTGTAAATTATGAGCTATTAATACTATGTTACTTCGTGGTTCATCTCAGTACTCCCAGCAGAATGCAGAAACAGCGACATTGGAAGACACCATTACTGTTTTTCTGCAAGGAGTTCTGCTTCATTCAAAGTTCAGTTTACCGTTTTGTAATATTCTGCAGTGGACAGGTCGTCGTTCAATAACCTATGTACGTAGCAACCAATCAGACTGTTTTGAAAGTCTTGTCTTCTTGTCTTCTTTAACGCCACAGGCGATGCGTTTGATGGTTTCGCCTTTCACAGTGACTGACTAGTTCCCGCCCTTTTGAAGCAGGAAAACGCCCGAATTAATGCCTGTGAATTCGTATTCAAAATGCAAAACAAAAAGGTGCCAGAGACTACCACTTCTCCTTTTTTTTTTACTCCTACTCTTCTCTTTTCCTTTTCTCTTAAGAGTTTCTGTCTTTTCTTAAACGCACGCTAAATGCTAATTTTACGTAATCTGACCTTACAGTTTCATAGAGACCTAAAATTTATATTGAAATTTTCCAGTGCGCCAATTGATTCTTTAAGCCAACAACTTCTTACCTTGGATATTTATTTCATTGCATAATGTATCACGAACATTCCACAGCTAGTAAAGTTGTCAAAACTTGCCCGCCTTTAATTTTTACCGAGTACAAGATTTGACGACTCTGCCCTATCATGTGACAGTTGAATCAGGCTCACATCGCATTTTCAAATAAGAAAATTACACAAATTTTCTCTGGCGTTCATACATAAGACGGGGCACGGCCCGCACTCTTCCCAATTGAGCGATAATTTTTTACGCGGTTAGTTCATCGATAATTTTAGTTTGACCATTCTGGGTTGGAATCTCAGAAAACCTTTCAAACAAAGTTGTTAATTGTGTTGTTCCTTGTATTGTTTTTGTGTAAATATGTACTGTACTACTGCCACCGGGTGTCAACCCAATTACAGTTAACAAATATATCAGTTCCATAAATTAATACATTGAAATATCACTATATTTATATATCGTGGGTTTTCCTAAACTCTCCAGTTGAACACCGCAAATCTTGAAATGAATTCGAATCTTTCCTTCCAGCCGTTCAAATGCAACAAACATGACAAACTTTTTATTGTGTTCCGTATTAAATACTGACTGCCCTACTAATTGTTTTGATATAGGCTATCCTAAAATCTACGAAATTAATTAGACACATAACCATGCAGCCACATGATCATGCACAGATTTTTTTCACTTGTAACGGCGGAACGTCAAATCCCTTAACACACAAGTGAAAATTCTCACACTAAAAATAAAATTGGCTAAATTCTCTCTTCATGACCCGGATTTTGCCCCCAGCCTAAACCATTAAATGCTTTAGTACCCCTTGTGTTCCGGAAAAGTGTGTGAACACATTTCTGTACGCTTTCAATTCTTAACTGCCCACCCCATTAGCATTCCTCTTTAGTAATATGAACCTAAATATTCCGTAATTAACAAGTAGTAATTTGGAGATAATCGTTACCATATTAATTAATTTACTAGGCAATCTGAATAACGCTGTTACTCTGTGGGACCCTCACTAACATAAACATACAGTTACTTCTATAAAACAGTGTGAAGCATATCCGTGGGACACATTGACATAAACTCAATGAGAAATACCTTCACTTTAATCCACCATTAACAACATCCTAACCTAGTGGTTTACGGCATACATTGTTCTCAGGGTACGCTGTTTCCGGAACTGTAGACATTCTGTGACAGAGACGGGCAGGCGCGGGTAAGGTAGTCTTATAACCATGTAAAGTGCTGGCCATAGCTTAGATTCACAGTTATGTGCACGCTGTATGAGACAACGCAGAAGCAGCTCATCGTGGGGCATTGCCTCTTTCTTTCTATTTTAATTTCTTATCTTAACTAATTATTATTACTGCTACGCATTTTCTTGATTATCTTCCGATCAGATAATTTAAGTGCATAACGGTCATGGCGTTGTTCACAGAAGCCACGGCCATCTGGTGATAAAGCCAAGCAACATTTCCTGTGAACGCGTGTAACCAACTCACTTCCTCTTCACACATTAATGTTTTCTCACACTGCCTAATCTCTGTTATTCACATACATAAACACTGGTAATTTTAAAATTCGCTATAGCACAATATTTGAATGGGTTTTCAAGACAAGGACACTTTGACATGAAAACTTATATTTCACCAAGGGTTCATAAAAAAGGGATATGGCAGTGAAACAATTAAGCAGCAATAATATTGGAAAAATTTTTAGAGCAGCGATATATATTAATTTTCAAAACGTTCTCTGTTTTGGAATTAAATTTCGCGAGGAATGGTGACAGGTATAATCATATTACGAGACACATAGAGTTCACACGCTCACACAATTCTCATTTAATCTACATTTCAACTTCATACATACACCCTCTCTCTCTCTCTCTCTCTCTCTGTCTGAATGTCCTTCCCTCCTGGGGTACAACCTACTTCCAGGCAGAGCACACTGACTGCACAGGGACTCCCTTGACTACCCGTGTGACATCTGCCTGTCACTCAGGTACTATCGTTAACTACACTAGGCTGTCACTATGAGAAGCAGAACCTTGCCATGCTATTCATTCGTTATAGTAACTAAGATAAGATTTTGCAAAACAAGAATCGGATTTCCATTCTTAGCAAGACAAAAGGTATTTCCTTCTCCACAGCGTTTAGATCGGCCCTGGAGGCCACTTATCTTATCAGACAACGAGTAGTGAGGACACATCTACTAGGAGGAAAGCGGACGGGGCAAGAAGACGACGACTGACTTTCAGGTAGTGTTGAGGTCAAAAGTGCGCGAAGGTGGTACGTCCACTGTCACATGCGTGTGCGTAGCTTGCTTCTTATTTGGCACTGCGATTGTGGAGGTAATTATCGTAGTAAAAATTTTAGTAGTAGTAGTTGTTGTTGTTGTTGTTGTTGTTGTCTGATTGAGGGTGCATCGGCTGGCTGAACTGCCTCTTTGAACTTGTGGTTTGAGTATTCCGTCATAAAGTTATCCTTAAATGGCCACAATGCCGCGTCATGAAAGTGATATTGGGCAGCACAGTAAGACGTCAGACGTAGCAAACTTGCTGCTAAATGGCCTCTCAGTAATTTGACTTCAACCAGGGCAAACACTTCCCATGCAAGTATTTCGTTATAACATTTACAGACGGTCCGTCATCGTCGCTTCCTATTAGACATTCAACAAATAATGCGCCTTATTGTTCAGTCACGTTCCGTGTTCCATATGAGCGCCCACACAACTGTGAATAACGAGTCCAACAGAACACTGCCCTGGACAGATGGACAGCTGCAGGTAATCTGGACAAAAATATGGTTTTTGGTGGTATTCAAGATAAGGGGGCAGTTGTGGAAGACTAGCTTAGGCAAATGCCTGAAATTTGGAAATGTAGTTCTTAACACATCTCCGAAGACCGACCATCGGCAACTGGCCACAGAAATAAACGTCCAGTTACGGGGAAGAGTTCAAGTAAAAGTACATATTCTGCCCTTTAAATGGACAAATAAAACGGGAGAAGTTGTTGCTTGTAAAACCGCGTGTTTCGAGTTGTGGCATATAAAATATCATTTTCGGACGTCATAGGTCTCTTAACAACCGACTGCGAAGAATTCCGGGGCCGATTGGAAATACCCCTACTCCATTCCGTCTCCTTTCTGTGAAATCTTTATTTAAAGTATTCTAGTTCCAGAGTATCACCAAAGAAGGTACACCGTCGCTTCCCCCTGAAGACTAAATCATTGGCAAAGATGGCTACAACCGAGGGGGTGGGCGTCTGGGTGGGGGTGGTTGAACATCCGCGCAAATGTGTCGCTGGAATCAGAGAGTGGATAGGTAGATGGGACTGGTGTAGACAGAAAGAGACTGATGGGTTTGATCTTAACCTAATGAAATCTGTTTTCGTCGCTTCGTGGCGACTGTTGGTGTGTCAGCCATTTGCAGCTAGCAGCCACAGACTTTGATGCTACAGTGGCTTATGGGTATTGCATAGGTGTGGCCCGACCAAGTGGTGCTGTGCAGTTCTTAACTGCTAACAAACTACAATGGGATAACTATGGATTTTAGAACCATCTACAATTTGTGCATATCTGAGAATACGAACTGAGGAAATGAAATGCGTGTGGTAAAGACGAAGTAAGACAGGGATGGAAAACTTTATTTCATTAATAATTTTTGCTTTAATGACTGTCTCTCTGAGACATTAGCCATATAGTGTCAAATGGTATGGTGACAACTAAAGAATGAATTGGAAGAGGAGTGGGAGGAAACAGTCGTGACTCACTTGCAGGCAATATGGTAGCATTTTCTGGAAATTTGGAGGAAAAAATCAAACGTTTGTGTCTCAGATACAAATCAGAAAACTTTCAGCTTGAAACAAAGTATTAAGTATGGAGCTTACATGCTTAATAACTGGTTTCCGCACTTTACATTTCAGAAAAATTAAATATAAGTAGATGAAAATCAGATACAGGGAGCAGAATACAAATTTGACCTTCAGGTGACCGTGCGTCGTAAAAATTGTTATAATAAAACCAACTAGATGCGCTTATTTCTCAAACTTATTTTTGGAATGAAACTCCACGTGTTTCGGACAGTTTCTCTGTCCATCGTCAGGAATTTCAGTCCTGATCCTGTTCGCAAGCTGTCAGCAAACCTGTATGACATATACCATTGCTGTGTGTACAGTGAAAATTTCCTGATGATGGGCACAGGAACTGTCCGATACATGTAGAGTTTTATTCCCAAAATAAATTTGAGAAATAAGCACATCTAGTTGGTTTTATTATAAGAAACAGAATAGAAGTATAACAAACATTGATGAAATAATCTGTAAGATATTGATGTAGAGAGGAGGAACATACGACTATAATGAAGCATCAATCAATAGAATGCGCGTAGGTGGAATTATTTAAAATGACTGAGGATGGGTTCCTGTGGATTCTTGTGGACACAGTCATGAGACTTGGGTTTCCCTGAAGACGTAAGTTTCTTTACTGAATGATTAAAAGCTTATCATGAGGGACTGACTGACACAAAGTGGTTTCGTTAATTGGTTACTTAATGAGAATAGTGAGGGGAAACTGCCATTTTATGAAGTCCGAAGCTTGTGCTCCAAAGATTGCGGAGGACGGTTTGTGAAAGGAAAGATCAGTCTTTGAACGTGGACAGTGGAGGAATGTTTTGACCGGAGTGGCCCTGACTGCGACACAGACTTTCGACAGCACAGCATTGCAGCAGCGTCAGTGTGCTTGTTGAAACTCACAGAATATTTATTCAGGGACTGGAAGAGCGCGCGAGATGCACTTTGTGCCATCGTGGGTATCGCTGCTACACATGACGTACTATAACGGAATCGTGGGTTACGGTCATCTTAAAAAGCCGATTGTTACGGAGCCAAGAAATTCAGCGCCACTTTTATAGCCGGAATTTTCATTTATCCTGCTCGCAGCAGCTCTTCAGTTTACCCTGTTTTGAGCCAGGAAAATTCAACAAACGGCCTACTGCACTTTTTCAAGAATTCGCCTTAATGATATCCTATTCTCCACGATTAGGTTTCCCAGGTGATATTTTCTCTTAAGGTTAAGCGATTAAAATCTTTTATATAATTCTAACATTCCTGAAGTGCTGGCCTGCTACAATTTTTGCTCATTTAATCCTCTTTTAATATAACAGGCTAATAATATTCAGTGAAGAGCAGAATTTGTGAAACCTCTCATTCTTTTTCTCCATATCCTTGAATTTTTCGGTATCTTAGATCTATGAAATATTCTCCTAAGAGTTTCGCTATCAATGCATCACCGGGAATTTACGCTGTCATATGTATTATGAGGTGTGTGCCATGAGTTACTTTTACTCGTAAGGAGCCCACAGTTCTCCCTGTTTGATCCTTTTCCTTTACTCTGTCATCATCCATTAGCCGGCCTGGGAACCAGCGAGCGAACGATGGCTTTGCTCTACTGAGGGATTAGGCCTTTCAATAATGCATGGAATCATGGTCGTACACCGTAGCGTCGTAGCACGAGATGGGTGGCTACTGCTAATGCTTGCGATGATGTGAGAAATGCACAGAGGGAAGCCGGTATTGCTTAAATTAAATCTTACATTTCGTGTGGAGACCTTGCAGGAAATTGGACCTGGGACTGGGCTGCTGGATCTGGCCAAGAATTTCATGACACAACTGGAAAGAAAGTGGAGCGAACGTGGAAATGGTGAAGAGGAGACAGAACTGTTAAGAAATACAACTGGACAAAGAGATATGCGTGGAATGGCTGCAAACATAAGGAAAGAGAAGAAAAAATTAAGTCAGAAAATAATAAAACACGGAATTAAAACTAGTGAGAGAAAGGAGACGGAAGCAGAAAGAACGAAGATTACTATTAAGAATTAAAATTCAGAAATATGAAGAAAGAGAAATACGCTAAACGGCCAAATTATGACGTACGGAATACCGCGGATCATCTGAAGCGTAAGGGTGGAAACGTTTGTGAAATTTCAGAAGAGGGTTAGAAATAAGAACAGTCACTAGTTATGACAATTCGTAATTCCGATCAAGGGAAGGAGGAATGAAACACATTCGTACAGAACAAGAGATAGGTCATGGCTTCTTCCTGCTTCCTGCCTCTCATTGGGCCTTCGTGAACTTTTTGGAACAATGGCCCTAGAGAAAGTGTAAATTGATAGGGTGTTTCAGCGGTCTGGGATGTTCATATACCTTAACGTCAAAGACATGACTCCTAAATTCATGTCGCAAATTTCTTCTTCAAAAGCTAGTAGGTAATCAACTGGCCAAGGAACTCTTCAGCATTCCACAAGTAGGTACGTTTCTGCCACTAGTTCCTATCCTCAGCCAGATACATCCAGTCTGTCTCCCATCCTATGCCTTTAAGAATAACTTTAATCTTATCGTCCCATCTACTCATGGGTCTTCCAAGCTTCGTATTTAATTCAAGTTTCCCAACCAAATTACAGTGTGCATGTAGCCTCTATCCAATGCACGCCACAAGCTCTAGTCACATGTTATTCTCTGATTGCCTCACTGTAATAATATTTGGCAAGAATTAAAAACTACGAACCTCTTCATAATTAAATTTGTCCAGCCTCCTCTTATAACAAGAAATAATCGGAATAAAAAATGATGTACAGTAGGAATATAACAAATTAATAAATAAATGCAGAAAATGAATTGCAAGACTATGGACACACAGGAGCATCTAACGGATATGGTGTAAGATGTCGGTGTAAATACACTAGCCAAAGAATGCTAGTGGTGGTAATAAGGAATGTCATTATTGTCGTCTCCCTTGGCACGAATACTGTCATGGGATGTCCAGGCGGATGCAGGCTTTCTATGCGATAACGTTTGCGTGGTCACAGACACGAAGCACGGAACACTTTTTATGTTTGGATTATGAAATGGAATTGAATATGCACAGCCGCAGTACGAATTCCATTTGTTTGTCAGCGAACTGTGAAGTCACTGTAACAATGACGATGCAGCCTCGTCCACACTCTCTGCCCGATACAAGCGTCACAACCTTACAAAGAAGCGCCCAACCTTATGTTGTCTCCCATATTTCTCTTACGCATAACTATACTCTATATTTACTCTTCTGCTTTTTTATCTGTTATTTTTAACACTACTTTAAGAATCAACAGGTGGCTGGCTCTGTCGGTGAAAAGAGGCAAAGGAACAGAAACCCATACTAGAAATATTTTTCTCTTATTTTTTAAAGGTAGTCGAAGAGGTTTTTCTTCTGGTGAAAGGCAAACCCATGAAGAAAAGGCGATGGATTGAGTCTGGTACGGTTCACTGCTCCAGTGGGAATTTGTCTTCTTTCTCCTTGGTCTTGCCCTCTCTCTTTCTCTCTATCAAATACCCTTTTCCGATCACTGGAGTTTGTCTGCATTGAGCTTTCATCTCCCCCTTCTGTCCAAGACTTCCTAAATCGATAGCACCCCACACGCAACCCCCCACCCCATCCCCCGACCGCTACCACCACGAACGCCGACGCCGAAGCTACTACCAACATAAAGGCAATCGAGAGATTCAACAGGTGGAATGTTGACGTCATGAACCAATACTGTTCACTGCCTCCTCTCTTTCATCTTCTGCCGTTAACCATATAAAGTGAAAAATTGGTTGCTGAATTTGTGATTTATTGGAATGGCGTGAAAAGTGTGTGATATAAAGAGCCGCATTTCAAATAGAGAGGGAAAGGAAACTTTCGTATACAAATCTATGAAGTTATAAGCACCGTGTCTTTGTGAATATGAGTGGCACGAGTGCAATCAGAAATCGGTCAGTTCCGCAATCGTGTTTTTATAACGTAGTTGTAGATTTATTACCTTCAGTCTGTGTCGTGTTTCTTATAAAGTTAGCTTCCTTCTCCAGCTATTTAATTTTCTGGCTAATGGGCTAGCCCACGACAGAAAAATCATACCTTGGAAATTGAAACTTTAAGGAAATCTGTTTAGGATTAAAAACGGACACAAATGTTCCTAAACTGGGCAGGATTTGAGCCCCAGCTTATCGATATTTCAGAATTTGAACACGCAAATATCAATAATTCAGAAAGCGAAAACACTAATATTGATAATTCAGAAGTGAACACACTAATATCGATAATTCAGAAGTGAAGAAACAAATATCGATAATTCAGAATGTGAGCGCACTAATATCGATACTACAATATGTGGAAGCCGTAATATCGTACTTCAGATTGTAAACAGACTAATATCGATACTTCAGAATACGAACACACATATTTCGATATTTCAAAATTTGAACACATTAATATCGACACTTCAGAACGTGAAAATATTAATATCGATGATTCAGAAAGTGAACGCACTAATATCGATACTTTGGAATATGAACGCACTAAATGGCAAAGGAATTCGAATCACTTTATTGACAGTTACATTGCCAGGTAAAGCATAACAGATCCAATACATAGTATATAACACATAAATTCTAAAACACCGTCCATAGATTTACATGCGTGTCTCGTGTTTCTCGCACTAAAGGAGGAACATGAATTGAAGCTTTTGTCAGACTAACATTAAATTACATTACATTTATGCAACAGGGTAAGAAAAAATGTTTATAAGATCGCACAGTAAAGAATTTCAAAATTCCATAATACTCTAAATTCTAAAATGAACCATCCCCGTTGTGTGTATATAAACAATACGAGCAGGTATCAGTCAATAACACAACAATTTATATTCTAAAGATGTTCAATAAAGGATGATAGTTACTAAATATTTCGGCCTATTCCGGCCACCATCGGGTATTCATCCGAAAGTATGGTGGTAGTGCTTTACAGGATTGGTATGGGTATGTCACGATGGTGAGATCTCAGCATCTGTGATGTTTGTTATATGCTATTTTTAAGG
>Ga0136643_10011599_pt1 | contig 13083 bp, 11 predicted proteins | sample TergutLab28metaG_FD_96883 | JGI IMG/M metagenome (GOLD analysis project Ga0136643, IMG submission 96883) | Labiotermes labralis P1 segment gut microbial communities from Petit-Saut dam, French Guiana - Lab288 P1 (version 3) (version 3) | ecosystem: Host-associated > Arthropoda: Insects >...
ATGTCACTTTTGTGTTATCCTTTATTTCTCCTTTACAAGTTGCTCAACATGTTTCGGGCAACCATGTGCCCATCTTCAGGAGCTGACGACTGCGTAGTGTTATCGCCACGTGTTGGTATTGTGTTGTAACAGTGAGTGGTATTATTCAGATATACCTATACACATTTATGATAATATCTTGCTGAATTCGTCTTAGAAAGACATATGTTTCAGGCGAAGTTATAGAGAAAATCAAGACACAAGTTATGTGTTTAATAATTTTTTTCCGAAAATAGTACCGTTTATGAGGTAATGTGGAAAAATATGATAGAACCAGACAGGCCACAGATGACTATATAATACGGCGCAAGCGCTTTGAGTGCTGGATAAATAAGCTTACAGACAGACATTCAAAATATGTAATACATATTGTTTTTCCACGGCAAAAATGGCTTAGCGAACGCGACTCATTGTCACGTTTGTACCTACATTGCCTGTCCGGTTCTCATCTCTGAGGTGTTGAGTTAGTTACGGCTGAGGTGAGAGAATAGACCGTGATGTTTACGTCACACCTTTGTTTCACCACGTCCAGATTACAGTTAGCATTTAATTTGCTGAAAGTCATGCACAGCAATTCCGTATCAGAGGATAAATCATACTTTCCGGGAATTAGATTCAGTACTCTATATGTAGGGACGACGAACCACTGAAGTTTCATGTTACCTGCTGTTACGTATGTGTTCTTCTGTAGTAACATCTGAAGCCACATGGCAATAATTCAGCAAGAATCTCAATGATTTCCTTATTTTCCGTGCATTACACAGTTACTAATATAAGACCAATAAAATGCCCTAGTAGTCAGGTTGCCTACATTTCTACTAGGTATTATTATTATTATTATTATCTCATACATTTTGCAGCCCATTCTGGGCCATCATCGGGGAGAAACGAAACACAAGAGACAGACAATACTAGTGTGTTTCAACGTGAAAACTGCAACTTGCGCACACACGAAACATAGTTGGATTCTTATTATTATTAGTTTGTTAACACCCTCTTTTTAACAATAATAATAATGTTTAACAAAAATATATGCAAACTGAATAAAAGTTAATTTTGTTGGACTTTTGTCAGTAACTTAGCAAGATGTGTTGTTTGCAAGACTTGCTTTAGATCAGCCAGCGAAGTGACACACTTCCATGTTCACCACCGTTTCTGGACCTAGTTTGGGGCTCTCACAGACTCCAATGCGATATTTACCTGGGGCTGTTTCCACGTGCGTTAAATGGCGGGAAAGTTAAGCTGATGACTCACTTCCTTATAATAGCAACATTAGGAAAGCGTGGAGCCATCCTTCATACATCAGTTTGAAGGGTTGTCTTTCTTTCCATGGTCAGTAGCGAAAAGTATGTTCACCGAGATACAAGCAATGTTGTCTTCTACTGTACCGTTTAGGCCTGTTATTTATTACGTTCATCGGGCTAGTAGGTAACTAGAATTACGCCCGGTTCACTCTATGCATATGCTCACGGTACGCTCACGGTCCGCTCGCGGTGGTGGAAATTGTTGTTTGCCTGGATTTAAACGTGACGGCTGGTAAGCCAATCCGTTTACACGCCTGGAAAGGCCCTGAAGTTTCAAGAGGGATTTCAAGACAATCGACACATGAAGGTGGGAAGGTTGCCAGCCCTAAGCACCGGCCGCCTTTACCCTCCGAAAATATTCCTGGTACTTAGAAGCTGAAACAACCCCAGAGCCATAGTGCGACAGGAAGGATTGTGTCAATGAAAAATTGCAGTGACACCAACAGGAATCGAAACTGCGACCTAGCGGATTGTATCGCAGTGCCTCAACCAACAGCGCCACAGCGTACCCCAATGTGATGGCCAGTACATACTGCTCATCACACACTGTGAATAATAATTTATCGGTCTATCTATCCATCTATCACCTATCTATCTATCTGTCTATCTATCTATCTATCTATCTATCTATCTGTCTGTCTGTCTGTCTGTCTATCTATCTACCTACCTACCTACCTACCTATCCATCTGTCTACCTATCTATCTATCTATATCTATCTACCTACATACCTACCTACCTTCCTACCTACCTACCTACCTACCTATATCTATCTATCTATCTATCTATCTATCTATCTATCTGTCTGTCTGTCTGTCTGTCTGTCTATCTATCTATCTATCTGTCTGTCTATCTGTCTGTCTGTCTGTCTATCTATCTATCTATCTATCTACCTACCTATCTACCTACCTACCTACCTACCTATCTATATATCTATCTATCTATCTATCTATCTATTATCTATCTATCTATCTATCCATCTATTTATCTATCTATCTATCTATGTATCTATCTAGCTATCTATCTATCTACGCACCTACCTACCTACCTATCTACCTACCTACCTACTTACCTGCTGTCTGTCTGTCTCTCTGTCTGTCTGTCTATCTATCTATCCTTCTATCTATCTGTCTGTCTATCTGTCTTTCTGTCTGTCTGTCTGTTTGTCTGCCTGCCTGTCTGCCTGCCCGTGTGTCTGCCTGTCTGCCTGTCTGCCTGCCTGCCTGCCTGTCTGCCTTCCTGTCTGTCTGTCTATCTATCTGTCTGCCTGCCTGTCTGTCTGTCTATCTGCCTCTCTATCTGTCTGTCTATCTGTCTATATCTCTATCTGTCTATCTATCTGTCTGTCTATCTATCTCTCTGTCTGTCTGTCTACCCATCATTCCATCCTCCCACCCACCCACCCATTGATCCATCTATCCATTTATTTATTTATTTACCTACTTGTTTACTGTTTGCCTGAAGATGCTATCTGCATTGCAGAATATATAATGTCCAATAGTTGCGTAATGAATTGGAAAGAATGTGGGAAGATGTTTTCTTAGCCCAGTTTGTAATTATATTCTTGAATCTCCTGTGTGGACTGAGTAAAACCATAGAAAACTTTAGTCACGTGAGCCCATGCTACAGTGGAGAATCGAAACGCAACCTCCTTCCCCAACCCGCCCATTGCAGGGCAGAAGCTGTAGAGCTCGACCAAGTTTACGCAGAAAATCACTTATGTTTATTAAAGTAAACTGTTTCATGCATTTGACAGCAGGAAGTGAAAGGCCACTCCTTCTCGATACGTATTGAGGGCACAGGAAGACGTTTCGAAGATTGTCCACCCTGGTGTATTCCCTCCCAAAACCATTCTCTTCACACAAATGTTGCTAGCGTTAAAGACTTGTTAGTTGTTTTTATCAACATGCACTTTGGGCTGGTTCATGAAGATGAGAGTGAACTGCAGATTCGTTGAACGGTAGGTAGAAAGCGAGAAGTCTTGGATGTTGGCATCAGCACCTTCCCTGGGACATTCGAATATTTTAAAGAGCTTCTTCTTCTGCAGTTAAAGATCGGTTTTGTAGGAGAATGTAACGAACCATGGGGAAACCAACTCTTAGCACTGGAATAGATTTCTGATTTGGTAAAGTGTCGAACGAAAGTTAAAGTGATTCTTGAGCTCTCCATTTCACAACGATTGTGCTTCTCAAGGCCTGAGCTTGTCCGTCATTACGGTTGTAACTGACGCCATTTGTCTTGGGACGTCCAACCATGCCTTCCCTTTGCAATTACAGTGCTTCTGAGAGCGAAAACAGCAGACGTGTTTTGCTCCGTGGTTTCAGTTGTAATGATACACGTACGCAACCTTCAGTCGTTGTGCAATTATACAAGGTCAGAACTATAAGTAGGGTATTGTTGTGTACCTGCTCCGTAATGTTTGTAACAAAAAGTATATGTCTACAACACACCCATGCGAGTTACCATCTGGTATTATACATGTGCCCAAGAACAAGTTCACAGATTTAAGGTAGCCTCGTGTAGTTCTGTGACCAATAATGGGAGAATTATAATAATTATAAAGGTTTATGCGACACAAAATGTGGGCCGGGATATCTCAGTCGCTATAGCGACTCACTACGGGCTGGACGGTCCGAGGACCGAATCCCAGTGCGACGAAAATTTCCGCACCCACCCAGACGGTCCTGGGGCCCAGCCAGCCTCCTTTAAAATTGGTACCGGGTCATTTCGGAGGTAAGGCGGCCGGGCCGTGGCGCTGACCACCCACACCAATCTAGCGACCAGGTTAAAGAAAGAGTAGAGCTATATATCTAATCCCCCTCTGGGCCTTCGTGGCATATTCTAGGGTGAAATTTACCGTTACCTTTACCTTTAACTTTTATGCGACACAAGCTGGAAATAATCAAAGCACAGTCGACAAACGTCGAGTTGTAAGCATTTCTGCTCTACGTGTGGGGGATTCTGGGTTCAGTTCTCATTCCACAGACTATCCTATATTATGTTGCTGTCAGCGCCCACAGACACCAGGCTGCATGTCTCAGAGCACACCATCTCTACTTTCGTCCACATCCCTTGAAAGTCCTTCTTTCTCAGTTTGACCTCGTCTACCTACTCATTGTATGTGTAGAGGGTTATTTTTGAGCTCGATAACACTCAGCGACACACACACACACATGCACACACATACACGCACACACACTCCGAAGGAATCCTCTGGACGAGGGATCGGTCCATTCCCTTAAAGGTCATCAGTCATTAACCATATTATTCGACGATATACACTCTTTCCACCGCGGTAGCACAGTAGTTAAGGTGCTGTGCTACAAATCGGAAGGTCGGTGGTTCGATCCCAGCTGGTGTCAGTGGATTCTTCAATGACATAATCCTTCCGATCCCACTATGGCCTTGGGGTCGACTCAGCCTCTAACAGAAATGAGTACCAGCAGTATTTCCTGGGGGTAAAGGCGGCCGGTGCGTAAGGCAGACAACCTACCACCATCCTGTGCCGTTGTCACGAAACCTGGGAACCTTAACTTCCTGGATCCCTCTGGGCATGTCCAGGCCTGTAACGGGGCTGATTTACCTTCACCTTTACCTTTACCTTACACTCTTTCCAGGTAAATCTTCGCTTCACTAAGAAGTATAAATCATATTTTGGTAACAGTTCATTTCAAATGAAGGAGGACGGAGGAGAGAAATAAAGAAATAATAAACTAAGAGGTGAAAAAGGATGAAAGGAATGAATGACTAGACAAATAAAATAATAATGAAAGAAAATCGTCACAGACAGATACAAAATTTAAATCACGTTGTGGTGAATAAAATAATCGAAAGAAACATTCTAAATTGGATTGTTTTGAAACGGTGAGAACGTGTCTTCTGTATTTCAGTCTTCGTACAAAAGTTAGTATCGAGAACACGTAGTAAAACCTAGTGACTCAACAGCAAAACGTAGTAAAACCCAGTGACTCAACAGCAAAACGTCAGTAAAACCTAGTGGCTCAACAGCAAAACGTAGTAAAACCTAGTGACTCAACAGCAAAACGTAGTGAAACCTAGTGACTCAACAGCAAAACGTAGTGAAACCTAGTGACTCAACAGCAAAACGTAGTGAAACCTAGTGACTCAACAGCAAAACGTAGTAAAACTTAGTGACTCAACAACAAAGCAGGCTTATTAATAAAAGTAAATACACAGCTAATTTTCGTACCTTTGTTTTTTCTTACCTTCACCTCTCCCAGGTCACGCTGTTGTTTTACAAGACTGATCCACTTTCGCCTTGTTTACAAGCTTAATACGTTCTAAAACAGTAACGCGTTCATTGTAATGAACGCAGTTTGTGACCGGAATATCCAACATTGCTGTTATGCAATTTATAGGTTTTTAAGCCGACTTTCGGTTTATTAGCAACGCACTTTCATAATTTTCCTGAAAATTCTTCACAGCTTAACAAATTATGAGAGCTAAATATAACTAATTAATGACAGGGTTCTGAGTATTGCTTAATACGTTGAAAGTTGTTCAACTGGTCAATAAATTGTTCACATTGTATGGAAGCCAACCACTGGAGACCATATTTTGCAAGAAAAATCCAGGAAGTTTCCAGTTCCTTAAACATCATACGAATGTTGTCTACACTTTTGCATATAGGCCACAGGAGTGATTTTATATATTGAGGTTTTCCGACAAGTTTTGTAGGCCTGTGAATTTTCCACCTCTTCCTTGTTTTTCACCCTAATAACAAGTACAAAAGGGAAAATTTCCGTGTGCACAGCTTGACGCCCTATGTAGACGTGTAGTGTCTAATTTTTAACCTGGCCAAAGGAAAATCTTTTCCTTCTTCTGCGAAACGAAACACGGTTGCTCGGCTGCTTACCCCATAGGCCACTCACTATACTTATGTGCTATCCTGGCTCTGCAATAACATTTTGCAAATATTTCAAATTCTGAAATTATAATTTACCCCCTCCTGATGTTCAAATATTTCCCTCAGCACCTTTTTCTCACACTTCTCCCGCAGAGTGAAAGATAAAATTACCTATGTACTGAATTTTAACCACTAAGTTTTTTTTAGCAAAAGGGAAGACAAAAGATGCTGGAATCAATCGCAGCTAGCATTTCTAAAATGTAATATTTTCTTTGTCGTCTCTTCGAGGCTGTAATTTTAATATGTAGACAGCTTATTTAAATCGGCTGAGGGTGTTCTTGAACAGGGTGCTGAGGAAGATATTTGACCTACGAGGGACGAGGAAACAGGAGTGCTGAGAAGAAGCTTTGTGTTCTGTACTCCTAACCATATATTATTTGGGTGATTAAATCAAGAATAATTTGATGGCTGGGGCATTTGGCACGTATGGGGACAGGAGAGGTGCACACAGAGCTTTGGTTTTGAAAACTTAGTGAAAGAGACCGCTTGGAAGATCTGGTGTAGATGGGAGAATAATATGATAATGAATCTTTAAGAAGGGAGATTAGGAGGGGTGGACTGGATTGCTCTGGCTCAGGATAGGGACAGATGGCTGGCGCTTGTGGAACTTACGGTTTCCATAAAATGCGTGGAATTTCTTCACTAGCTGAGAACCTGTTAGCCATCGGTAAAGACTCTACTCCATGTTAATTTGACAGTATATTTAAGTACGTCTAATCACAGCAGTACTCTTATTTTGCGTCCAAGAGATGTCCTGTATTTATAAAACAAACCAAGAACCATAATTTATGTAAAGCATGTGTGTAGGATTTCTACACGTTCTTTCTATATGTCATCTAAATTGATCTTGCTCGTTTGTACAGCTTTAAACCACCATCCAGCACGATTAACAGCATCCCATCGCATTCCTACTCAGTATTTTTTTCTGTCCTTCGTTCTTCTACACCATGCGATTCATTGCAGTATGCAGTTAGATGATATCTGTCTTGCGTGACGTAATGATTACATTACACAGGATTCCTATAATTTCTCTTTCTGTTCACCAGAAAGTGTAGTGATTTCACCACTGAACAACATTAGTGCTTGTCAAAATGTAACAAAATACAGGCCCAAGTGTGTGTCAACTGGTATTTTCCGTGTTATCGACACCATCTGCAACAAAACTACCTTGTATCAACGGTATCGAAAATGCTTACCGAGGGACTGGTTCTTGCGATACCACCATCTGGCCAGTTACTCAGTAAACAGAGCAGAGTGTTTCTTGAAAATCTGTACGTTTCCCAAACCGTTCTATGGAACCCGCAGATTCACAACCGCAAGTCACTGGAAGATATCTTCACAGCTGCATCCAGTTCACATCCTGGTCTAAGATTTAGTTGAACATTATATTTCTCTCTGCGACTAGATCTCCCAAATTGCCTCTCGCCTTCAAGTTGATCGCCTGCACGTTTGTGTGCATTTTTTCCCCACCTGTTTAATGATGTAATGACCTTAATGCTATTCGATGAAGAGGCTATTAATGAAACTCACTATTATGCAGTGCTCTTGGTCCTTCTGTTATTTGTATGAATTTGTGTATATATACAGGGTATACACAAAAGAATGGTGCGGTTTCAAAAGTTAACAAGAAATTTATTTCTCACCTTACACGGGCACAATGTACACCGTCAGCAGCAGCAACTGTCCAAGTTTCTCATGCGCTACCAGCAGTTCGTTTCTCATGCCTACTGCGGGGCCGCGGGGCCAGTTTCCAAGATGGCGTCGCAGCAGGAAAAGGCTTTCTTTGTGCTCCGTTTTGAGGTGTTCAGATCTGCCAGGTGCGTCTTTTCTAAACCGTGCACGAAAGTCACGCTGCACTGTAATCATAGATCTGAACACCTCAAAACGGAGCACACAGAAAGCCTTTTCTTGCTGCGACGCCATCTTGGAAACTGGCCCCGCGGCCTCGCGGCCCCGCAGTAAACACGAGAAGCGAACTGCTGGCAGCGCATGAGAAACTTGGACAGTTGCTTCTGCTGACGGTGTACGTTGTGCCCGTGTAAGGTGGGAAATACATTTCTTGTTTACTTTTGAAACCGCACAATTCTTTTGTGTATACCCTGTATATATGGGGTTATTTGAAATGATTGTCGGGGTTTTAACAACTGCCACCTCGTTCTCCAGATGCAACCCCATGTGATTTCTTTCTATGGGGTTACGTTAAGAATCAGGTTTTTGTTCCTCCTCTTCCCGCGAGTATCCCGGAACTGAAGGTACGAATCCGAACTGCCATTGAAACCATCACCGCTGACATGCTACATACAGTTTGGAACGAAATCGATTATCGTGTTGATGTTTGTAGAATTACAAAGGGTGCACATATAGAGCACCTGTAAGGTATAAAACAAAAACTTGGAGTGTTGATCTAATAAATAAAAAAATATATATTCTCATATCTAACGTGTATTGTGTATGACAAGTTGTTAAGACCCTGACAATCATTTCGAATGACCCTGTATATGTATATATATATATATATGTGTGTGTGTGTGTGTGTGTTTATTAATTTATTTTCTGTTTTAATAACTTATTTATTTGTGGGTCATTTGGCGATGTTATCAGTATATCTACGTAGCCTACGAATTGCAGAGTTGTTAGCTATAGCTGAATTGTAAAGCATGTAGTACGAGGCTGTTGTGACCTAATCTGAGGTACGACATTACAATTCGAACCAACAAATGCACACGATTTTATTAAGTCACAATATTACAACACACCAGCTGCTACACGTTGCGGGCTTCACTGGCCGAACATCAGTGACACGCAGATGTTCACAACAGCTGCTTAACTTTTTCTGCATATATCTGCCAAAACCTCCTGGATATTTAATGTAATGTACATCGAGTTGTGAACTTCAAACAGTAACTGGAGCGATTTGTGTTCTGGGTTCCACGGTGAGGAGTTTTTGGCCAGTACATGCAGAAAAAGTTGAACAACTGTTTTATAAAATTTTGTGCTCCCTATTGATGGGTCAGTGAAGCCCGAAATAAGTTGGAGGTGTGCATTCGTTGTTTCGAATTGTAATATCGAATTGTAATGCATGGAATGAAGAATGTGAAATTGAGGTAAGCCTGCTATCCTTGCATTCCTCTGGAGGTACTGAGGAATATTATAAAACTCTTCAATCAGTGTCGCCTGTCTCCTGGCGGAGTCTTGAACCTGGGGCCTCTCAAATATTAGACAAGAAATCTGCGCACTTTCAAGCGAAGTTAGGTGGACAGTAATCGGCATCCTGTCCTTAAACTTCCTCAATTTATTATCTTCCCTTAGGGTACGAGCAAGTACTTTTAGATATCTGCTAGGTCTTGTAATAAGCACACTGCAGCTCTGCTGTATTGACATTGGAAGGAAGCTGTCGGTTACTGGCGAATATTAATGGGCCTGAAGTGATCTGCCTTTTTGTAACTTCTACAATCTGCGTGTGGAACATTCCAAATTCCCATCGGCTTCGCGTGGATAGCGGGTATTGAGAAATAACTAAGTGAAGACTGTAGAGAATAGTAACGAACAATGAGAAGTCATGAGCTGTGCATGTCATCTTGTAGAGGTTAAAGCGTTGCTTTGCTCTTTCTTGAAATCTGCTGGGACACAATCCCATAAAACCACGGCACCATCCGCACTGTACACACGACCTACGCAGTGGCTCTCAAGATCACAACCCATCCACAAACGCGGTGCAGAAAACCATGTGCTGCAACTCAACATCTAATGCACCTGATGATGGGCGTATGTGCCCGAAACATGTCGAGCTAAGAATACAGCAATAAAATTACATTTTTGCATCAAGTTGGCATTTCACATTATATCATTTATTATGGCATCCTCTGAAAGTAATCTGTAATGACATTCACCGTGATCCGTGCGAGTAGAATTGTACAGTAAGAGTAAGTATGTAGCTAGTAGGTCGAAAAAATTACATAAGGGCACTACAGTTAAGTGTATTAAACAAACTTTGTTTACTCATTACAGAAATATCATTCTTCTACTGTAAATTTTGACTTTATTTTGACATGTTTCATGTTTCATTACCTGACAGCTTTAGAGGCAATTTGTGAAGTTTTATTATGCATCGTATAAAGTTCATGCCGAGTTCACTCTGGTGCTGTAAATTTGAATTCCTTTCTTGTTTGTTTAATAACATCAGCATGGTTTTCATGCAAGACCCCGCTGTTAGAGCAAAGTTGTCAACATCTGTTCTAATCTCTGTACTTTAGACACAGTTTAAGAGAACAATACGGCAACCCAGAAACCCATAGAATGGTCGCGCATTTTCCTTCTGATCAATCATTGTGAATATGCATGTGAAGCCAGTGCATATTGAGGGAATGTTTATATCTGGTTGAGAAGCTCCTGTGCACCTCATGGAGGCGTACAGGGGAAGTAGGTAGTAGCTTCACTCAGTCTTAAAACCTTGGTAATAGGTGGAGGTGAATGGTCAAATTGACGCCCCAAACACTTCACCCCCCCCCCCGGGTACGTACTGAGTAGGAGATTTGGTGGGTCTAAGTACAGGTCTAGACCTTCTGGAGTGGACAGAAATCATGCATATAAATATGCAAAGAAACTTATGGTGAAAATTAAGATTGTTGTCTTCTGGTAGAAATTTACGAAAGTTTCTTTACCGAAACGTTGGGAAATCTTCATAATCATGACTATGAGACGATCGCACATATCTTATCGACATGAACATGTGTGCGTGTGTGCGTGCATGTGTGTGTGTGTGTGTGTGTCCATCCGTCTGGGCACTAACCAACGTAGTGTTGGTGCACACCGCTCAAGGTACTTGCAATGTTTGCGAGCTTCTTTGTCCAGAAAAAGAGCCTGTACTTACATCAAAGTCATTGACGTATTTACAGACCATTCCTTCACTTCAAAAAACCGTCGGACAGTCAAATCTCACATCCGCAACGAATGACGTTAACTGTGGCTTCCTTAGATCATCCATACAAATGCTGAAATAATACGACAATCAGGCCACGTTCACTTCCTTCCAAATCTTTTCCGAAATGTCATTATGAAATTTGACGTCATAAGACATGACACCCTGACAGCGTCTTAAAATTACGGCTCCAACATACATCGACATTTCTGAATTGTGGTATAATTTGAATCTGAAGATAGAAGCTGTATCTTTGTCCACAACGTAAATACGTATCGACCGAACTACACGTTGTGTCACAACTTGCGACTCATATTAATCACAGCGAGTAAATCAGACCCCACAAACCACAAATGGGTGTTTCATTTAAAATAACTGGCATCGTTTTCATGAACATATGTATCAGAATTGGATACGACAGACTCCCAAAACTTGCTCTGCTGTAAAACCCGAAGCGGCACAGAAAATTCGCAAGGTTGTGAAAAAGTACTGCTCACCCAATATTGTGCGGGTGATAAAATCGAGAAGAATGAGATGGGCAGGGCATGTGGCGCGTATGGGTGAGGAGAGGGAGGTGTATAGGGTCTTGGTGGGGAAACCGAAGGGAAAGAGACCACTGGGGCCACCTAGGCGTAGATGGGTGGATAATATTAGGATGGATCTCCAGGAGGTGGGATGTGGGTATATGGACTGGATTGGGCTGGCCCAGGATAGGGACAGGTGGCGCACGCTTGTGAGTGCGGTAATGAACCTTCGGGTTCCATGAAATGCGGGGAATTCCTTGACTAGCTGCAAACCAGTTAGCTTCTCAAGAAGGATTCTGCACCATGGAGTAAGTAAGTAAGTAAGTAAGTAAGTCGAATCCACTTTGAGTCTAATCCGTGAAAGAAAAAAGAAAGGAAAATTGACGTATTCCCCTTTTTACTAGTTCCAAGGATATTTTCAGGTTGGATTTTAAACTTCACCTTCTACAGCAAATTTATACTTTTTATTTCAACTAGTGTTCTTACTTACGATCTTACACATGACATACATATTCTGTGTTGCAGCATTCACTGCCCACTTTGTGTAAAGCCGTAGGCAGAATGTTCCATCTGGTGAGTACAATGAAGAAAATAATCACGCTTTTTTCTATGTCGGCAAATAATAACTTGCATGTAATTGGAGTATAAATTATCTCAGGTAACTTCACCATCTGCTTTCACCGGTCACAATTAAGTTCTCGTCCTCCGCTTCCCTGCCGATCTAATGACGATGTTGTTGGGTAATAGGGAAGTGCAAGTCGTTAGGTCAGCTTGGTGGCACATCCAACATCTTTCAGTCCTGGCTTCAGTCTCTTCCCGCACTTAATGTCCTGTCACAGCGGGGTATTAACATATTCCTTCTCGTGTCTCTCTTTTCAAAGTCCTGACTTCAATCTCATTATCCATCAATCATCTTACCTCGGTAAGCATTAACGCCTTGTTTATGCATCTTCCGCTTCGTCTTCTAAAATCCCCTTCTTACTCCATGCTTTTTTCATGTTTTAAAGATTTCATACAAATAGTATCACTCTTGAGGGTTGTTTGAGCATGCATCTTCCTCATAAAATAAAGTAAAATGCCAACTTGATGCAATTAGGTAATTTTATTGATGTATTCTTAGCTCGACATTTTTCGGGTACATACGCCCATCATCAGGAGTATTAGATGTTAAGTTGCAGCATATGGTTTTCTGCACCGAATTTTTGGATGGGTGGTGGTCTTGAGAGCCGCTGCGTAGGTCGTGTGTACGGTGCGGATGGTGCCGTGCACCATCCGCACCGTACACACGACCTACGCAGCGGCTCTCAAGACCACCACCCATCCAAAAATTCGGTGCAGAAAACCATATGCTGCAACTTAACATCTAATACTCC
>Ga0136643_10011600_pt1 | contig 13082 bp, 11 predicted proteins | sample TergutLab28metaG_FD_96883 | JGI IMG/M metagenome (GOLD analysis project Ga0136643, IMG submission 96883) | Labiotermes labralis P1 segment gut microbial communities from Petit-Saut dam, French Guiana - Lab288 P1 (version 3) (version 3) | ecosystem: Host-associated > Arthropoda: Insects >...
CCTGGTCCAGCTTTGCACCTTAGTAATAGCAGCTTGCAGCTTTTCTGTTGACTCAGTATTATTGTTGCTGATAGCCATGATTGCTGTGTCATCGGCAAATGTTGCAACAATGTTTTGTTCAAATGTTGGCATGTCTCTAGTGTACAGGAGGTACAATACTGGTCCTAGCACACTACTTATTTCCTGTTGTTATCATGATATTCGTATTATGAATAAAGGAGTTCATATGTAGGGAGTGTTTTAAAGTACTCTTAAACGTCCTCAGATTCTCAGAAAATTTTTTAATGTTAAAAGGAAGACTATTAAAAACTTAATACCAGAATAATGGACTTGCCGAATGTAAGTGAAGGTTAGAATTTTGTCTAGTATTTATATTATGAATTTCTAAATTTATCAAAAATTCATCTCTGATGTTAACTACACATATATGTAGGGAAAGTGTATATTATGACGTAAGTGGAAAAATTTTTAGTTTTTTGAATAAAATTATACAGAAGTCTTTATTCCCACAACCTGTAATATTTCTGATTACTCTGTTTTGCATCTGAAAAATATGTATACTATGACAAGAATTTCCCCAGAATATTATTTGGTAACTCCTGACTGTATAAAGAAGAGAACGATAAATCAATATGTATTATGAGATGTAAGTGGCCGAATTGATCTGATTACTTGGCAAGCAGTGTTTAGTTTAGTTGTTAGATGATGTATATGTATTCTCCATGATAACACACTATCAATAGTTAACCCAAGAAATTTGGTAGATAGAGCATTGGGAATTAATTTATTATTATAACTAATCTTCATGTCAATAGTTGGATTGTTCCTAGACTTAAAGTGAATAAAATAATTTTTTTCTTTTAATTGAGTGAGAGATAATTGTTTTTCAACCAAGTGTTTATAGTTTCAAAGACTGTATGAGTATTTGAATTAAATTCGGTGGTATTCGTGTGAGTAAATAGTACAATTGTGTCATCAGCAAACAAAATAGTTGTAGATTTGTTATTTACTAACTGAGGTAAATCATTTATGTATAAAAGAAATAACAGGGGACCCAGGATGGAACCGTATGAGACTCTTGTGTTTAACCTTTTGGCGCCGGAATTATTTTTTTAATTTTAGCACACCCTGTACATAAAATGTGAATAATACAGGAACCAAATAAGTTAGAATTATGAAACAAACTGCATTTTGAAGAGACAAAAACCAAGAGTATATACTATGTTTAAAATATTCAGTACCTATATTTGTTGAATAAATATATAAAATGCAACTTTAGAGGTTAGCATTGTGGTACAACCACTATAGTTGTCATTAGGCGTCTAAAGGTTAATCAATGTCCAGTTAGAGAGAGTGCTGTAATGATGTGTTTCATTATATATTAAAACTCTTTCATATCTTTTTGATAGAGTTCTTTATCTTTACCGGTTATTCCATAAGTTTCTACTTTCAAAAGCAATATATCATATTTACACAATCGAAGGCTTTTTATAATATTAAGTTACGAAATACATTTCATGGTAAGTATTAAGTCCTTCATGTTTTGGCACCAGAGTGCCATCTTCAGGGAGTTTTAGTAGACTCCCTGAACATGGCACTCTGGTGCCAAAATACATTGGAATTAATACTTACCATGAATCTAATTTTATGATTTGTACTTTATTGTATTTTGTTGGGTGCATTTGTTGCTCAGTATATAGAACATACTGTTCTGTCTGACACAAAACTTTGTTATTTCTTTCGATGCCACGTGTTGTGATTGGAAATGATCATCAGGCATTCTGTACACAACCTTAAACATCAAAGTAAAATGTTACTATTTGTGAGATTCTGAATTATTAATTTAAAAACAAGCACTGTTCACCCTATAACAGACCATGAAGGCCCAGATGGGGAGTAGAAGTATAGCTCTACTCTTTCTTTAACCTCAGTACTAGATGGGGTTAAGGACCGCGGTGGCTCAGTGTTTAAGGTGCTGTGCTACAAATCGGAAGGTTGCTGGTTCGATCTCAGCTGGTGTCATTGGAATTTTTCATTGGCATAAAATCCTTCCGATCGCACTATGGCCCTAGGGTCAACTCAGCCTCTAACAGAAATGAGTACCAGGAGCATTTCCTGGGGGTAAAGGCGGCCGGTGTTTAAGGCTGACAACCTACCACCATCCTGTGCTGTTGTAATGAAATCTGGGAACCTTAACTTCCTGGAACTCTCTGGGCCACTCCAGGCCTGTAATGGGACTGCTTTACCTTTACTAGATGGATGTGGGTGATTAATCCCACACCCCAGCCGCTTTACCCCTTGGGAAGGGACCTGGGCCCCCTTGTACAGGAGTCTGTGTGGGCCCCAGGGCCGGTCTAGATGGCTGTGAATTATCACACCACCACTGGGATTTGATCCCCAGTCTTTGTAGCTTCTAGTGAGTCACTGTACTGACTCTTTTATCCTGGCATCTGAATAGACCCACTATGGAGTTGCTAACACTAGGAGCTGTACATCACCTTATCAGTGTGAAATGAAGTAAGAATGTACATTGATCTATTGCAAGCATACAGTCTGTTGGAGGAGGCAGATGCTTCATTTATCAAGTCAGTCTGCCCCGTGGCACATACTTTGTTTCACACAAGCACTGACTAGAAAATGTACAGCGTTTTACCTAAGGTTAACTCATTTTATGAAATAAAAAATGTGATGATAGTAACATACATTTTCATATTGTACAGATAGTTTCATGAATAAGGATGTTGTACTAGAACCCTAAATATGGCATTATCATAAGATTCATTGTTAGTGGATAAAAAACAAATACTTTGGTGTTCGAAGTTGAAAGGAAATGCCATGAAGTCATGTGTATACTTAATTTTACAGAGATGAAGTTGGTTTGTTGGAACAGAAGGTTATTGTGGTGTCCTTCTTTGGAAAATCGCAATATTCGTCTGTGGGTTACAAGGGCGATGTAATTGATGGATATCCAGGTCGCCGGGTGTTCCATACGTCATTGATAGATGATCCTGATGTAGACAAAGAACTGCTGGTGAGAAATATAATTGTAATATGCAACATAAATTAACTAAAGAGTAGTTTGTGCATCTTACAGTACCAATTTTCCATCCATTGGAAAAGTCATTCAGTTCCTTTTCTGATAGGAATAGTTTGAGTTTTGTGTCTAAGTCAGATTATTGCATTTTAAAAATATCAGGTCTCACAATGAAATTAATATTTTTTATGAGTTTTAACATATGTTAATCAAAATGTTGAAACCTAAAGCCCTAGAAACAGGCATGTTGACTGACATCTGGAGGGATTTTTCTCACCAGATTGGCATGTTAACCCACATCTGTGAAGGGTTTTTAACTGACTAAATTTGTGTGTTAACTTGCCTGTGTTCCTTGCTTGTTTGACATGTTGACTTATCCCTGTGGAGGGTTTGTATGTCCCCTGCTTGGCATTTTAACTCTCATTGGTGAAGTGTGAGTGGATCAGCTTGTGGCCTACATTGATTTAATGTTAGAAATAGGGATATATTAGGGTAGTTTTTAACAGATTGGACTGGTGTTCAGTGTTATTTATTTGTGGTGTTGAACTGTTGTAGGTTAGGATGCTGGTTAATGAGGAAGAACATTGAAACATTGTTGCATTTTGCTGGCTTACAGCAATGTAGTATAACTGTATATTTTTGTGCCTTGCAGTGTGCTATTGAAGGATACCATGACCCCAAGCAACGTGTCGTATACCTTCACATGCGGGGAGTGTTTGATGTTCACACTCTAATTAAATCTTATGATGTCTTCTCTAAAGAGCTGGAGGAAAAGGTAAGACTTTAATATGGGTTACTTCTGTAGGTTATGTAGATTTGGTGGCCTGGGATAGCTTAGTTGGTACAGCAACTCATTACAGGCTGGAGGGTCTGGGGACCAGATCCTGGTGTGTGCAAGGTTTTCCACACCCGTCCAGACTGACCCTGGGACACACCCAGCCCCCTATACAATGGGTACTGGGCCATTCCCAGGGGTAAAGCAGCCAGGTTGTGTTATTAACCACACACTCCCACCTAATGCTGAGGGTAAAGAAAGATTAGAACTATTATCTCTACTCCCTTTCTGTGTCTTAATGGCGGGTTATAGGGTTAACTTTAAATTTTATGTAGACTAGAGATAATTATGTCAGTAGTATTGCATTTTATTCTGAATGTGTATACTTTACAGGGTTACCTGTCAGTATGGGCCGACATGAAGTATCGTTACGCACGTGCATTGATGTTCCTGTTCACTGTTTCACATATACTTGTAATATCTCATCCAACTCACATCTTTGATATCAGCTATGTCCATCTCTTTCGTGCACTGGATGTCATGAGGTGAGTTGTGCATAATTGGCCATTAAATTTAATTAATTAATTCAGCTACTGTTTACACTGTAGAAGATATGAGCCTTTCATTGTACTGGAAGCAGTGTGACTCTGATAATTCATAATAATTTGTCAGACTGGATGGTGTCATAAACCACATATCACATTCATATATAGGCACTCTGTTTCACATGATCACTGTTTTGTCACTGTATGGGCCTGAGTCAGGCTATGGATGCATGGTCCTGTCGTTTTAGTCATGAAGTGTCTGTGGTATGTGTGCACTTGTAATATGTATTTACTGGAACAGGAGTGTTCATTTGAAACATGTGCATCATGGGATATAATGTTACCAAACGTTAGGATTGTTGTCTTCATCCTGTCATTTGGGGTTTTAAATTAATGGTGTACTGAAAAACAAACAGTAAATAAACAGATCTTGTGCCCAAAATATAATATTTTGTTTATTTTTAGTACTTCTAAAATACCAGATGATGGACAAAATCCATGAAGCTGTTGACCTTAAATGTAATATATCTTCATCAGAATAGTACAGAATCAGGCCAAAATTTGTTGTTAATACCTCACACAATAAGGCTGTCTAAAATGTTAGTATGCATAAGAGGGGGAAATTATAAACAGGTTCTTTGCTGGACAAAAATAAAATAGACACATCTGTGTTTATTATGGATGAGGCTTGGTTTACATTAACTAGGAATGTAAATAGCCCAAGCTACAGATACCAGATCCCCATGCAATATGTGATGTTCTTTCGTGTGACCTTAAATTTGTATCCCCGCTGGGCTGTGATTGCATGAAAAGTTATAGGGCCTATGGTCTTCAAAGAAAAATAAGTTGTTACCAATATTTAAGTTAAATTTTTTACATTGTTCTTCATGCAATTAGCAGAAGAGGAGAAGATGTACTCTTAATTCATGCCGTGAAATTCCACAGACCAGTCAATAGCTTTTCCATTGACAACAGTAGAAGGGGCCTCCTGTATCACTGCATTTCAGTTCATTGTGGGGGAGAATGGAATTTATTTCTTGTACAAACCACCATCTTTTCATCATGTGAAAGACTGTATTCCAAGAAATTTTGCAAATATTTCAAGATGTTTCTCTGTTATGTACATGAAGCAGTATTTTCAAAAGCTGTGAGGCCTGCTTAGAAGCTGGAAGTTGGCATTTTGATACCCTGTGGTAAGTTAAACTGCATATGGAAGAAGGATTTTAAATGAGAGGAATTTAATGTTCAGAATGAATATTCCTTATTACTGATTAATGACGCAATTTTCACATTTCTGCACTGAGCATTATGGTGTGTTATTTTTATGAAGTACTGACATGCCCATTCGTACTCAATTTTAACTTACTCAGTTTCAAATGAAGTTTTTTTTCAGAACCTAATAAAAATATGAAAATAATAAATTTTTTTTAAAATTCTTGCCAAATTTTTCCTTACATGAATGAAATTGCCATGCAAGAATTCTCATGCAGTCACTGAGTGAAAAATCAAGTGGAAGACCATCTACTTGTGTGTCCGTGCACACATGCTCATGCATGTGTATGTGTGTGTGTGTGTGTATGTACATGCATGTGTATGCACACACGCCATATGCACTATGTACATACGTAGTGGACTGTAAACACGGTTGTAACTCTTAAACAATTTGACATGCACTAGACCTTTAGGTACCAGACTGTTGCAAAAGTAGCAGCATCTCTGTGTGAAGACTCACTGGTGTTTAAGTGTTCTGATGAATACATTTGATTTTACAGGCAGAAAGCATTGGGAGGATTCAGCGATCTCTTAAGGACCATTCCTGGTCTCCCAAAGGAATGGATCACCACCTGTCGCCCATGTTCTCCTAGGGTTCTTTTCTTGTTTGAGTCTTGCCCTGCAATATATCATGAACACAAAACAAGTGTAGCAAGAGCAGCTTTAGGTAAGTCAAATTAGAACTCTCTGACAATGTAGTAAAACCTGCATCCATCATTTCGGAAGGGTCTGTGGAGACAAAATTATAAAAGCAGGAAAACTACAAGTATGGGAGAAGTACAGGATCATCGAGAAAGATGGACGGGGTTTGAAACCGCTATAACTTAAAAAGTACTAGACGGATTTACACGTTTCACATCTTAAAATGTTCAGAAAAGTTTAAAGTTTTAGACTTACCTTGGTACATTTCAGTATCTCCTGCCACATTTTCTGAATCATGTCTCATGTTACAGTTTCAATGGCTGATGTGATCCTGTTTTGCAGGTGCTGGATATTCCTTATCTTCTCAGCATACACAGTGTTCTTAATGTACCCCCACAGGAAAAAATCAAGTGGAGAGAGATCTGGGCTTCGAGGTGTCCAGGGTATTGGTCCACCCCTTCCAATCCAGGCATCAGGGAATCTCTCATTTAAAATGTCAGTCATAACGCAACTGAAATGGGGAGGAGCTCTGTCTTGCATAAAAATAACCATACTTACAATTCCTTTTTCGAAGGTTTAACGTGTAAATCCATCTAGTACTTTTTAAGTTATAGCGGTTTCAAATCCCGTCCATCTTTTTTGATGACCCTGTATAATATGTGTCAGAAACATGAGAAAGAAGAAAATGTTAATGCAACTGAGTCAAGTTGGGTTGTGCACCTGTTTTATATTGAGGTTGTCCCAGAGTTACATCTCGCCCTGGATACCAGCTGTTTTGACTGACAGTTTTGAGTCTTCTCATGGGATTTGTCCATGCTCCAGGCATGTGATTGGATATGTCAGACTAAGCAGCATTCATTAAGAAGTCAGAGACAGTAAATTGCTGATTTGCAATAGACAAAAAAATATTTTCGATTAGAATATAATGAAGGTACAGCAGTACTGAAATATAAATGTAAGTCTAGGATCTTTAAAATGTTATGTGTACATCTAGGATATTTAGCGTGCATGGTCAACCAATGAAATGCATGATGTCTGAAAATCAAGAGTTGCCTTGTTTGTGAACAATTTCGACTGGTGTTTAAAACAGAATTCAAGTTGAAGTCGTATGGTGTGTAAGCAGAGAAGTGACGGTGCTGTTGACTGTGGTAACAAGGCAGAGAACAGTCACTTAAATTTAGTTGTTAGACTATTAAAATATTAAAGTGAAGTATCAGACTCAAACTGCATGATTTAGCAGAACTTTGTCAGTCATGGGGACATGTGAATATTCAGTTAAAATGCCTAAATTGCAATGGCTGACCGACTAAGTCATGGAGTAGAGGCCTTTTTGAAAATGGTAGCTCAACTAGTTAAGATATTTCCTGCCTGTCATTGATGTGAAAGTTTCACTGCTGGGTTCACAAAGATTTTGTCATAGGTCCATATCCCAAGCCAGATGAATCCACTCCTTCCCTTACCATTTTACTACTTTAAAATCCATTTCAATATTTATTTACCTATGTCTTTCCTCCAAGTGGTCCTTTATAAGTTTTCTAAACAGTGTGTGCTACATCCCCTGCAAATCTTGTACTTTGATTCAGTCTTCATAATTAATGTTCCATGAATACAAATTGTGATGCTCCTCATTGTGCAGTTTTCTCATGTTTCCTGTCACTTTATGTTGGTTTCACATGCCCATTCTTTGTTGGTACAATCTGGCAATAAAATGACTTGTTGTGTGAGAGGTCTGTGAACTTCATTTCCTACATTATTAGATAAAGAGCAGCAGGATGACATATTCGGAACTGAATGGTAACAAACATTCCCCAAATTTAATCTGCTCTTAATTTCATCATGAATGATTTGTTACTGTTGTTCCCAGGCACTTTATCACACAGCAGTTAATTACAAAAACCAATTTTAATGGAATGTTTGTTTTATTCTATTTCTTATTTTTAGGTTCTGGTGGGAAATATCCATCAATAAAGAAATTAGAACATGCATTGGAGGATCAGATATACCATATTCTGCGCAAGAGCAGGGTCATCACTAATATCAGGTATGAAGAATTGGGTTGGTACTATACTGAGATTTGATTTCTGTCTAACATCTAACTGAGGGCTGAGTATCATTCTGTGTAGAATTTGTTATGGACTAATTTCTCTTAGATGTAGACTATGGTGGAACCCCTTAACACTTCAGGCTAAACAGGGGTAATTATACCAGCTGCTGATGTTATATTGGTATGGAGCATTGGTGGAACAATCTGCAAAGGAAAACTGGAGTGCTCAGAGAGAAACCTATGGCAGTACCACTTTGTCCACCACAGATTTCACATGGACATCCCTGGAATTGAATCCAGGATCTTCTCAGGAAGAAGATGTGGCACTACCACTGGGACACATTCTCTCTGAGTCTTTGCATTTTACTTGTGAACCATTTCACATAATGTATTAATTATTCTATCATATCACAGATTGTATTAACATTAAACAGTCTCAGTACTTGAGACTATGTCAAAAAGCTTATTTTAAAAAGGTTGTAAAGCAATTCGGGGTTTAGATTTATATTTTTATAGCCTTGGTGTGTAATTTAAATAGCCAAAAAAATCTTTATTGTTGCACCATGCATTCCGTAGTTTATTTAATTAACCTTTTGACACCTAATGTCAGCTATAGTGGTCGTACCACACTGCTAACCTCTAAAGTTGCATTTTATGTATTTATTCAACAAATATAGGTACTGAATATTTTAAACATGGTATATACTATCCGTTTTTTTTTTCTCTTCAAAATGCAGTTTGTTTCATAATTCTAACGTATTTGGTTCCTGTACTATTCACATTTTACATACAGGATGTGCTAAAATTAAAAAAATAATTCCGGCGCCAAAAGGTTAATGCACCAACAAATGCACATATATTCATTTAATGATCTAAAATTCTCATTAAAACACTTAAAACGCTCCTACATGTTTCAATCACACGATCATCCTCAGGGAGCATACATTGTTCCTTGCTAAAGTTATAGTCTAAAAACACTGAGTGTTTTTTTTTTAAGAATTGCAATTTTGTCTTTTCTCACTTGTAGGAAAGTGTGGCACTGTTACAGTATACTCACGGATACCTTCCATATATGTGGAGACTGCATTCTCTGAGAGAATGCTTAACAACTGCTCTTTGTTCATTGCATTTATTTGGGATATGAGGAAGTCAGATATTTCCATGTTTCTATACAGTTTGTGCTTCCATCATTCACCACTTAGATTTATGGATGCTTTGTGATTAATTGTAATGAATTGAAAGTATGTAGATCATATTAAGCAGTTTTTGGTGAACAAAATTGGCACTGGAAAATTGGTATGTGTGGTGCACTGTATCAAAACTGTATCGTACAAGGTATTTGTACAAAATGCCTGTAAATATTAGTAAAATTCTGTATTGTAAAATGTCATTAATATTCTCTTTATTTCATTATTTTTACAGTTCCAATTCTTTATTTGCCATTCCAGCAAATCAAGAATTTGTGTTTGTGCAGACAAAGCTTGATCCATTGCGTGACAGAGTTTCACATATGGTGAACTCACTGGTGGATTTCTGCAAGGATCCAAACAGCGAATATAATAGAAGTAATGAGCAAATTGTTAATACATTTTCCACGATTAACTTGGAAGGAAATGGTAAGTTATTTTGGAAACTAGACATTTAGTTCATATTTATGTGCATTTGCAAAATTGTGAAAAGTTGCTATTAGCTTTGACGTGCCTGTCTGTCTGTCTGTCTGTCTAGCTGGCTGTCCATCTGCACAGAATGGCTTGGCTCCTACTGGATGCCTTTTCACAAAAATTTTATATTTGAGTGTTTTTTTGGATATCTGTCAGAATTTATGTATGATTGAAATCTGACAAGAATAACAGATTCTTTACAGGAATACCTATGTTCATTTGTGATAAACTTGCTGAATTTTTCTTAGAATGAGAAGTATGTTAGGCAGAAGTTGTAGAGAAAACCAAAACACACATTTTACTTTTAAAAACTTTTTTGCAAAAGTCACGTCATTTATCAGATAATGTGGAAAAATATGGTAGAAACAGACAGGCTACACATGACAATATAACACTGTTTATGCACTTCGCATGCTGGATAAATAAGGCTGCAGACACACACTCAGAATATGTAATGCTTATTGCTTTTCCACGGCAACGGTGGTTATACAACATGTTGTAGGTACATTGCCTTGTTCCTCAGGGTTTGGGAACATCCAAATTTTAAGCTTCCAGAAATTTGAGGCTGGCCTTGTAATAGATCCCAGCAGTTTCCCCTGCAGTATTTTCATATTCACTGAATGTGAAAATTCTTCAACCTAATTTACTCTTAAATAACCTCTCAGTTGTTATATTGTCTATTAATCTGTGATGCATGAACCATTTAAAAAGTGTCTGCTAAGGGGTTGATGTGTACTGCATTTCTTATCCAAGTTCCTAATACATACCCCCTACACACCTCCTCCTGCAAGAAGCATGTGACTATTTTGTATTGTTTGTGTTTTTTAGTCATTTACATTTTGGACTTTGTCTGTTGCCCTGTGTTACGAGTAGAACACATTTCCAAGACACGATTGTTCCACCCTTCTTGGGCTAGAAATATGGTTAACACCTACCCTTGGGGCCCAGTTGGAAAAGCTTTTCTCAACTTCTAGGCAGCTAGTGTCACTTCATACAGCACCATATATGTCTAACATGTGGTAAAATGAATGGGAGATAGTCAGTTTATTGTATGGATTGTGTTGCTGTCTATGGAGATCTGTAGATAACACAGACAACAAAGTGACCAGACACTAGGCATATACAGTCATGTGCTGCATAACGACTTTCCGGTCAATGACAGACCGCATATACAACAGTGGTCCCATAATATAATACTTACCATTGTGTACAATTGCCTACAGTATTCAGTAAAGTAACATGCTGTACGGGTTTGTAGCCTAGCAGTAAAAGGCTATTCCATATGGCCTAGTTGTGTAGTAGGCTATACTCTCTAGGTTTGTGTAAGTACACTCTATGACATTCGCACAATGACATAATCGCCTAACAACGCATTTCTCAGAACATATCGTCATTAAGTGATGCATGACTGTATATATGGTGCTAGTTAAAGTGACACGAGTTGCCCAGAACGTGAGAATAACTTTAGGTAGGTATTAACCTTGTTTTTAGCCTGAGGGCAGGGGTCAGGCTTGTCCCTGGAACATGGTGTTTAATTTTACATGGGATGATGGATAAACTACGTAGAGTAAGTGATAGCAAATGTGATACACTATCATTGACATCCTATTGAACAGCATTTGTTGTGGTTCATCACATTAGGACCATCAAATAGACCCTTTCCTGTACCATGCCATATAAGAATAGTTTCCTGGCTTGCTGAAGGCACACAACATTTATCATGCCTTGAATTCTGCGAACAGCTACCAACAAAGTATTTTATGGCATAAGTTATATAAACAGCTTTCACATGACCTATTTCTGTTGTCACAGATACTTAAAGTAAGCACTGCACTGTGGAAGCTAGCTGCTTCCATCCTGAGGTGAAAAACTTGCATGAAACAATTGACCAAATTATAAGACACATCACCATGAATCACACATAAGGAACAACAAACCAGTACATCTAAAAATATAAATTCGACACATGCAAACCATAAAATATTAACAATAGTGATAAAAGATAAAAATTTAAAATAGGGCTGCAAGTCATAATACCTTATATAATAAAATGTAAAAAGCATATAATAAAAATTCAGTAGTCCAGTATATAGAAAAAGCAATACCCTCTGTTGGTGAAAGTTTATGACCATTTGTGGCTCAATGATTAGCAGTTTAGATCCTGCAGGAGGTTTGTCAACATAGAGAAGGTAAGTGTATGAGATACAAGCGAAGGCATAGTATGTACAGTCTGTTTAAAAATTATAAATTTTATTTAAAAAAATGTGAAAATAAATTAAAAGTAAATTATCATGGACTAAGGTGCAAGTGTGCGAACAAACAAGTTATTTCAGGACTGTAAGCACAGTTGGATTCATTCTTCACAATCTACTTTTGAACTACTAAAATGTATGAAATACAACATAAAATATGAGCAGTTGCTGAAGTGGGTGTTTAGACAGAAAATTGCCCCATCTGTGGTAAGCAAGTAGATTTTAAAGTGAAGCGTGGTAGAAGTTGCTCCATTCTTTACAAGTGAGTAGGCTTATGTTCCAGTACATTACTTCACAAAGTGTCTCTCTTTTCACCACCACATACAGTTTCACCTTTCTGCTATTAAGAGCAGGATATAACAGGACTGTAAACCACCAGTTCGTATTTACTAATATACTGATAATCACAGTTTTCTCATCTTTCTTGTTTGTTGTTGTAAATAGCAATATTGAAAAATGACTGGCACTTGGTGTGCTTTTCTGGTTCCTGAAAAGAATTGCGTAACATAATGGCTTAAAATGCTCAAGGCTTACCAGTAAGCAGAGACACTGTAGGCATGAATGTTGCTGTGGCTCACATATTTTTGATTGTAGCTCCCAAATTGCAACCTTGAATATGTCATGCACCCAGAATTTTGGTGCATGTACTTTGGTAGAAAGGTTTTTTACAGTGTTGCAGTTAGGATGGTGGTATACTGCGGATGGTCAGTTGTAGGGTAGTGTGTGGCTGTGCTCAGCCCATGTTAATTTAGTACACTCGTATACCTTAATGTGTGGCTGTGCTCAGCCCATGTTAATTTAGTACACTCGTATACCTTAATGTATGGCTGTGCTCAGCCCATGTTAATTTAGTACAC
>Ga0136643_10011601_pt1 | contig 13082 bp, 7 predicted proteins | sample TergutLab28metaG_FD_96883 | JGI IMG/M metagenome (GOLD analysis project Ga0136643, IMG submission 96883) | Labiotermes labralis P1 segment gut microbial communities from Petit-Saut dam, French Guiana - Lab288 P1 (version 3) (version 3) | ecosystem: Host-associated > Arthropoda: Insects >...
ATTAGCTCGCCAACTCGCAGTATATCCAGAGTACATCGAAACTCAAAAAATGTTAAAGTTTTGATACAACTCTAATGAAAAGAAAAATTACTTAGCTTCCATGCGTTCACATCACGACTTTCCTTAAAGAAATCTAACACAAATGCAGCAATTTAGGTTTCGCTTTATTAGATGAATAATTAAGCCCTATTTATCACAATTACCACTACAAGAAGTTCTCGTACCATTAAAAACTATATATTTTGCCCACACAACAAATTTGTTCTGCTTATTATTCTCTGAACGAGAAATGATTATTTCCTTCAACAGAAATAACCGGTTGGCCTTTGTACTGAAGACGAACTGTGTTTAAAACTACACTTTACAACACACACTGTCTTTAGTGCAAGATTTGTTGTACGGCAGTGAACGCGCCGTAATAGCCTAGTTCAGCTGTATGTACCTTTTCTGTCTTATCAATATGCTTATTCGTTTCTATCACATTCTGCCAGTAAAGGGATCCGCCCGAAACTATCGTAATGTTTCACCCTTTTTTCGTCATATACAAGTCGTAATAAGCAGGGTATCGACTTAATCTGTTCATTTATTTCATAGTCAAATAGGCGTAAATTATGTACTCAACTCAGCGTACCAATATCACGTTCAGCTGTTGAAATGTAAGCATACCAACCTTCCCTGTTTGTTTTCAATATTTTTTTCTGTTGTGTTTTTTTTTCCTTTTATTCTATTTCATTCAACACATATCTGCCTTGTAGGTATAACCTACATGCATTCTTCTTTTCTCTTGTAACTACTGCTACTTCTTTCTTCCATGTTTTAAAGTATGTTTTTACTCCTCTTCTAGCCTTTTTACACACAGCTCTAGCAGTTGCTGTTTCTACTAGCCACTACTCTTTACACAGCTGACATTATTCCGCCCTCTAAATAATCATCCACTACCTCCTAAGTGTTTATAATGGTCTGACAATCTTCTTTTGGCAGGTGTACTTGTGAAAATGCTACTGTTTACTTAAACATGCCTTTTCCAATATCTTATCCACAAAATTTCTTCGTCTAACATAAAAATAAAATAATACAGCAGATAGACATACAGATATATCAGTATACTCGTATATCTCGCATTATGAACAGCATATTTTATGGTCTCAGTTACAAACACATATGTTGAGTATACTACGTATCATGTAGTGAGTGCCTAGTTATCCACATATATTAATCAACAGTGTTATGCCGGAAGATATAATTAGAACTTTCATGTTATTAATACTACACAATCCTAAAAGGGTTTTGTACGATTTGAGCTTCTGAAGACGGTAATTATGCACATTATTGTCATCTGGGACACACCGCCGAGTACTCTGGTACATTCTTGTTAAGGTTTCTAAGGTCCTGCTACCTTCACCTTCTGAACATAGACGGAGGCAGCCCAGATAACAACAATCTAAAAAGACTTTGCCATTATAAGGGTCACACACACACACACGGCCTAGCGCCCAATGCTATCACGAACGGCCGGTATCTAACCGCCAGGAGCTAATGGCCTTATTGTTTCTGTGTCTAAATCAGGAAGGAAGAGGTTGGGAAATTTATAGGAAACGAACCACTTGAAAGACTTCGATGTAGACAGGTGAATTATATTAAAATGGTCATTGAAGGAAGCAATGTTAACAGATGTACAGGACTTAACTGACTCAGGAAGGGTCCCACGAAGTCTTTCGTGAATATATTAACAATCCTTCGGATATGCGGAAGGATTAAATTTGTTAACAAGCTGAACACCTATGACTTGTTTGCCAATAAAGACGCTTACTTCGAGGCGTTTCTCTCTGCGTCCATCACCGGGGAATGATGTGATGCGTGACACAGCTGGCCAACACAGACTCTATTCGTGCACCGAACAGAAGCTCCCGACAGCCACAGTGTATGCAGCATACAAAGTTTCTTTGCACTACATTTGATTTCTGCAAGCCGACAGTCGGTTAGTGCACTTGCAGGTACATTGCGCAGTGAAGCAGGAGGTCGAGACCAATTTTTAAGACATAATCAAGTAAAGAGATCAATGCCGAGCCGCATGAAATGAACCGGCAGCGGCATCTCTTTCAATGTCAACATGACAGAGAAGCCGCCAGTGAGGAGTGATATATGGAGTTGCGTATCTTACGTCGCCGACGCACGCGCAATGAATGCCAGGCAGTTTCTTCTTTCGTACGTCTCCACATACCGACATAAAATCATGTATGTTGCCTGCTTCTAATGTAAATACTTGGTACGTGACAATAACAGAAGTTATTCGTATCGGAAGACGCCTTCCCTCATAACGGTTTATGCACCTGATGAAAAGCGATCATTATTCATTAATGGTTTAATGAATGTTAACTTCATCGAAACAGTGACACTGAGATATCACAGACTCCGTAGCTACAAAAGACAGGAACATTCCACGAGATCCAAGTTCAGTACAAGACAGTCTCTTTCCCTTGGCTCACAGACTACAGTGCAAGACATAGTCGTCCCTACTCCAAATGGCGTGTGTCCCCTGCTGCACAATTTCTCTTGACTGTCCCCGGCAAAATGTTGCAGGAGGTAACCATTACTCGACAATCCCAGTGGCCGCGCAGTCTAACGCGTAGGTCTGCGGCCGTTTGCTTGCAGGGATTGTGGGTTTGAATCCCACCGGGGGCATGGGTTTCTTGTCTCTTGCGAGTGTTGTGTGTTGTCAGGTAGAGGTCTCAGCGACGGGCTGGTCACTCGTCCATAGGAGTCCTACGAGTGTAATCGTGAGGCTTCGACAATGAAGAGGCCCTGGCCCACTAGGGGCAGTTACACCAAGCACGATGGGGTGGGGGGCAATGTTCTGCTACCATCAATGAATCTGTAACTCTTGCTATTTACTTGTAACTATATAATATATAAATATAAACTATCGGTGTCGTTAACTAACTCTAAGGCACTTATTCTCTAAACCGGAACACAATAAGTGAAATCCTGTGTGTATGTGTGTGTGTGTGTGTGTGTGTGTGTGTACAGACTACGTGCAACCCATAAAAACATTACATTCTACAAAACTATATCCTTTCTCCCTATCTACATTTATTCATAGTGGGAATTTACGTATTTCGAGCCAGTTGTACAGCTTACACAATCGTTGTACATTATTACGTGCCTCTGATCTGGTATATTTTCAGTTACTCTTCCCGTATTTTTCTACGTACCAATTTTTGCCCAACAATCTCCAATCCTACATGTAACTACACGACCGACAGGATGGCCAATATTTGAACCAGACATCTCCTGAAATTAAGCCTGAAATATCTGGCGTCTCTTGACAGTCTTGGCCTTACGGATGTGCAGTGTGTATGTCACGTCAGCGAAATCCTCTGCCATGTTACAAACCGGTCCAACAAACTGTCGAGTGGACATGGTTTATAGGACAGAAACGACACTCTGAGCGAAACAGAACTGACAAGACGTAAAGAGGGCAATAAAGTGGGCGTAATATTTTTCTTGCTTCTGTACCGGGTTATAGTGCTAATTCTTGGATTTAGCAAGAGCACGTCGAGCACGTTGGGCCATTTCTGTTGTGGTATGCTAATATGTTAGCAAGGCAGCAAGTACATATGTCGATAAGGGCTACGTGGGCCACAAGACTGAACAGCCTTAGAGTGAAGACTGCTTGTTACTGAATCTCAAGAAATTTTCGAACAGGTTATCGGTAAACTCGAAAGATTTCGCGTGGTAGTGTTTGCTCTGTCCTGTAATACTAAATTTATGCGACAATCTGTAGTCTTAGTCGGAGTAATACCTACTCTGACTGACACTATTGTATGCATCTCCTGATTAGATCAGACAGTATCAGGTCTTCTTAATCATCTATGCGCTGCACTAAATGTAAAAATCCGCGAAAAGTAAACCCGTCTAAAATAGAATCAGGACAGATGGTCGATCGTCTTTTTTAAAATACTTCTTTAGTATGGAAAACACAGGGAGAAAACTCACTCCAATATTCAAAACCCGTTTACAGCTATAGAAAATTTAACGGAAAATGACCTATTTTAATTTCCTGTTTTATGTTCTTATACGTAGGCTGTAATTTTGTTTCGAAACGAGTTTCGTGGAATTTCCTGGTAAAATTCTGTACTTAACACACGCCATTGGCTGTAAGTACACTCACACCTAATACTGCAAAACGTACACCCAAGCGAACACGCACACACCACGGACACAGGACAGCGCACATAAACTTATATATACACGAGCATGCAACGGAAGATCTGAGCCAAGTTTTCCGTACACTCATACATCTGCATCCACATGCACCTACATAGGTGCATTCATACGTTAGGCAGTCACATATGCATATACTACGTCCAGGACTGCAGGCGAATGCTGGCGTATAATGCGAGTAAAGAACTTGGTACTGGGTCGGACGCTGGTGACTCGCCTTCACTGCTGAATTATACAGTATATGCACGATTCGCTGAAACCCGTCCGGTATTGCTTTGGCACGTTTAAATGTTGAACTATGCCATCCATATACTGTCATCGAGCCATCTGAATGCCGTGTGCGTTACCAACAAGAATTCATCGTGACACATGCATGCAGAAAGACAAGACGGGGCGAACACAAGTCGAATGAAAACAAAGGGCAGGGCAGAAACAGAAAGGGTCGACGCGTGTTCACTACCCACGATGTTCCCTCAGTGTACGAATCAACGTCAACGATCCTTAGCATCAGGTCAAAAGAACGACGAACTACATGGACCAAATGTAGGGTGCGGTCAAGTAGAATATATTCATCAACCATCATCCGAGTTCAGTTCAAAGAAGTCGCAACTATAAAACGGTAGGGGAGGGGGGAGGACGAGGAGGAGGGGAAGTGGGGGGATCGCCCGAAGCGTTTTGCAGTGATTTAATCATTACTGCACTGATTCACTTTGTGCAAACCCGCCGGGTTGTACTGCGTTTATGAGAGTAGAAGCGGCCACGTGAGAACAAATAAAGATTTCGTATGGAAAATTCAGCTATCGTGCTATTATCAAGTAAACATAAAAATGAGTCTTTAATCACGATCCACAAACTAGCCCATTAGATTTCTTCGGGCGTTACAGCCACGCCCAATGTTTATTGCCCTTATAATTTAACTATATTTGAACTGCACGGTTTCACACCGTCTTGTCTTAGAAATTCACAGAGCTTCGTTCCACCTGACCCCCAGCCACTAAACTCCACTACGATTAGACCTAATGGTAGTGACGACTGTGTTTCAATAACAAAGAACTTCAATGCGAAAAGCCTGCCAATCTGTACTCCGTAACGCAGCATACAGACTTTACAAATATAGCAGACCCCATGGTACACGCATACATGTATTTTATTTACGACCGTAACAAAGGTATGGCAGTCCCTACGCCGATTTTAACAATATTGAAAAATACTCAAGAACATTATATTCATATCTCTTATATTGAATTTTACTCAAATCGGGCATTAAATATTGAAACTACGAACCGAAACTCATTTGACAAAACATTATAAATTTCCGTTAGAAACAACAATTTTATTATATTTAATTTAATAATGTATCCTATATGTTTCGGTCATATTTGGCCATATTCAAGCACTAATATACATTAGATATTACATAATTAGACAAGCAGATAAAGACAATGTACATCCATGTCTAAAGATCTTCCAAATATGACCGCAACATGTGGCATACATTTGGGCTGACAACTTTACCAACTTCACTTGCCGCTTGTCATGAAATCTGTGAGCCTCAACCTCCTGGAACTCTCAGGGCCTGTAGAGGCCTTGAATAGGGATTGCTTTTATAATAAAACAGCTATGGCCAACGAAAATTTATAATTCACATTCAGTTAATTATAACACTACGGGATACATTCTATTTAAAACGAAATTTTTCACTGTGCCGAATTTCACAAAACGCAAAATAACTCACTTTCTTTGTGGACATTTTCCTTTATCTAATTTTATTCTGAAGGGCGGTTACGTTAAGCATTACTTCCACTGTATCGATTTTCAGGAAATTCATAACTGCTGAACGGCATAAAGGGAGATTACTACACCGAATTTTATCCAAATCGTTAAAAAAATGTGGAAATTAGGGGAGGAATTCACTTATGCTCGTAACTAAAGTATGTAACTGTCATTGAGCATATTTTCACGAAATTCGTGCTTGCTCGACAATTTTCTGCGAAGAACTCCTACATCAAATTTCATCAATTCCGAAAAAGACGGATTATTCACTGATACCAGGTCACAGACGTGGGCCGGGTAGCTCAGTCGGCATAGCTCCTGGCTACGGGCTGGACGGTCCGGGATCGAATCCCAGGAATCCCAGTGGGGACGAGATTTTCCGCCCGTCCAGACCGGCCCAGGGGCACACCCAGCCTACTGTAAAATGGGTACCGGGTCTTTCCCGGGGGTAAAGTGCGGCCGGGGCGTGCTGCTCTCCACTCACCCCCTTCTACAGCCGCGGTCATGGAAGAGTAGAGCTGTACCTCTACCCACCCTCTGGGCCAAACCGGGCCTGTAACGGGACCACTTTACCTTTCACCTTTTACCAGGTCACGGACAGACGAAAGGACATGGTATGCATATAAGGGGTTAATTTTAACTGGCATAAAACGCCTAATAATGAATGAAGAAAAGTAAATTTTTCCAACATCGCTACACACTTAAAGTTCTAGGGCGTGCAAGTTGGGGGGAATGAAAGAAAACAAACACAACGTTATTTTTATTTACCATGGTATTCAAGTTCTGAACACGAAGGGATGTGACACTACACTTTTTTCCATTATTCACCGTCGTGTGATAACGATGTTTCGTATTACGCGGTTGTCTAGCGAAAGAACAGTGTTGGACATAGACTGCTTTATGCATTACACAAAGCACATACAGCAGGATAGCAACCAGAAGGTGGCAGGAGGAAAACCGGGAGGTGGAAGAATTTTATGCAAGAGATTACAGCGCTGACGACAGAGCACGTTGGAAGTGCTGCAGCACAGAAATATGAAGGCACAAATAAGCTGACTGAAATCTTTCCCGCTTCTGATTAACGATGAGGACTAAGTAGATGTTAAAGAGATATCAAGAAGTTTATTCAAAAGAAAAGGATTCGATCAAAAGGAGCCTTTATACGTCCCGACGGCGGAGCTGGACGTCTCGAAAAGACTCTTAATCGTCTATACAAGCTGAGTGGCTTCCCGCTAGGAACTGGTGGATTTACCGTCAAGTTTAAAATAAAATCACTAACAATGTACTAAATCATACCCTAAGCTTCTATAAGGGGATTAACTACTTTTCTTCCATTCATACGAAAATATGTGAGAACATAAGAGTAGAGATGAAGAATGACTAGAAAGGTATTCATATGGTGACGGACTTGGCGCTGCGCTGAACAAGATGTCTTCTTAGTCGTGTTCACTCACTCGGTCGAGGTTGAATGTCCATACGAACCTTTTGCTTTAAAGCAACGAGAAGACCCGATCGGGCGTGTTTCGAGGATTGTGATGTAAGCTAAATGACGTTAAGTACGTCGGCACTGACGGGTTACTTCAGCTCTAAACCCCCGTCGTAAGGTTACTACAGCCGACACAAAATGCTAGGAACGAAACGTGAAACGGCAAAATCCGAGCACTTCCCTCACCTCGTCATTGGTTTCTCACGATTTCTCTCACTGAAGAAATTATAAATTTACCATAGCGAAAAAACCAAAACCCATACGCTATGGTAGTGGTTTTCAAACTGTGGCATGCGGGCCGTCACCGGTCCACTAAATATAAAAAGTATACCCGTAATTTCATTGTATGTCTATCAATAGAGAAATAAAATCTCTTGACACTAAAAATAAGTTCCATTAGCATTTGCATGTTACATCACTCTTCTGTAGCATAATGAAGTGAAATCCATTAATGAATAGGTTAACTGGGTAGAACCGACGACACCAACTCCCAAAAACACTGCACTAGGAAATGTGTTTGGCTATCATTGCTTCTCCTCCGAGCCTCATCAGAGTTATCAATAAACACTTCACTAAATGGACAACTTAATAATGTCCAATTTTCACGCAGCGAAGTCATTCTTTGTAAACTGACAGTTGGTTAGCCAGTCGAAACATTCATTGCCTGTTACAATAAAAAACGAACTAAATGTACTCTTGCCGTAATTCTTATTTCACAAAACTTCCTCTACATGTTTCGGGCCATGAAGGTCCATCATCAGGAAGTCAGCAGTGGAATACAAGCATTATGGTACATTGTTGTGACCAAGTATATATGGTATTATGGTGAATCATCTGTCTATTTTATATAGGATGAAGTAGACACAGTGGTGGAAGCAATCTTGTGATTAGGACAGTGAGCACGGTACTGTAAAGTTCAATCACGATGCAAGGTATAAACAATTTGAAACATTTACTGTATTTTACGCAAGCCGAATAGTCATTATTTCGTACGCGACGACATACCACTGAATTCTACCGCTTCATGTGAATTCGTTCCACGCCAACTACTATGGTCACAAAAAGATAATTTCAAATAATGAGCAGCTTTATTAGTTACACAATTCACATAGTATTGTTAGGATGACGATGTCAAAGGGACATGTGGCATGCACGAGAAAAATGCGACATTTAGACAACAACTGATCGCGAAATCTCAGTGTTAGGACCGAACAAAACCTCAAAAAAATTCTCAGTCGATATTTCCGAACATGACTCAGCCGAGTTATCGATGAAAACAACTTACTGGGCAACATTCGACATTCCCTCTACGAAGCAGATCTACAATCATTCGCAACTTAGCCGTGAAGCCACTGACTGTTTGCTCTACACTGCCTTCATGTACAGCTCGCTCAGGAAGCGATACATTCTGAAACGCTTAACGACAAAAGAAATTAGGCACATTCTCAGCTGTAATTACAATGCACAGCTCAGGTAGCGGCGTGACACGAACCAAAGCACACGACCGCCTTGACAGTCCAGCACAACTTTGTAAAGCCCGTAACTCACTGCTATTAAATAAACGGCGTTGAACGAACTGAGAGACGCTTCGAAATTCGATTTTCTCTCCTGCAGCCTATAATTCCACACAAAACAAGCTAATATTCAACACTTAATAATACTCATGCACCTTACTGAGTTTGCAGACTATTTAAAGGATAACGCTGAACCTGCATTAAATGAAGGAACGGTATGAAGGCAATGAAGGAATCCAGTTATGGCTAAACATAGTATGAAATTAGGAACTAGTACTTTCGAGTTCTGCTAATAGAGAATTACACAAACGTGCAGGATAATGAAAATCCTGCACTCAGCTGACTACAACACGATATTCTAAGTTCTTAACCAGGGGAAGTCCCGTCCGGGGAAGCTAATCGCATCTCCAATGATGACAACCTTAAAGATACAAATTGTAATCAACTATAAGAGTAATGGAGGCAGCTACACATAAATGTGCCCGAAAACTGTTCGACATTCTTCACAATATCCTGTACCACTGGCTGCTACCAATACCCAAAAAGTTGCCTGCTCTTCACATCTACGAATTATAATTTGGAAGCCTTATCTTGCGCAAATCACTTCCCTATAAAACAAAAGCTATAAGCAAACACTGTAACAGTAATAACTGCTACAGAAAAAAACCAGATGCCGAACATGTGAGTCTGGAGGCCTCACCCACCATACGCTAACTACCACCTTTAGCAAGACCACGCGGCCCAAGGCGTAATGTGTAACAGGACACTTGTTAGCCCTGTCGCCAACGCCAACCGCTACCCGGTAGCTTCATTAGTATAGATAATGATGCACTTCCACAATGTGGCGATAAATAATTTAATACGATGTTCTTTCTAACATGTAACTGGTAAATATCTCTGTAGAAGCCCTATTTACATAACGCAAAGCCAGTGCAAACATACCGTTATTGGTGTTAAGGAAATTGTCCGTGCTTTATTACACTTGGTTACATTTATAAACAAACATACTACACAGACAAAATAGGAACGTTCAATGACAAATTAGGCTGAACACAAGCAAGTTCTAACAAACGTGCTTTAAAGGTTGACATCGAGTATGTCTATTAAGGGAAACACTTCACTTCGTCGTTTTTTAAGAACAGTATGACCAATGTTTAATACTTAACTAGTCGGTCTTTGTAATGCAGACTCACTGAATTTACCGCGAGCTAAAAACCGAGTTTTTGTATATACGGTAAACTATTCAGATTAACTTCACTGTTAATGGGGATAAGCAGATGATCCAGGGTCGGAACAGAAATTCGTTTGCCACCCCCAAAGCCATCGGATAATGATGATTATTATTATCATCCTCATCACGACGACGATGATGCCTGACAATCATGACATGAGTGAAATACAGAAAACAGCCATTCTGGGCACCGCGCACACACTTCGGAAAGTAGTAATGTAAAAGTACAAAACATTTACCACATTACATGTACCATATGTATAAATCAGAATATCTGTTAAATGACACATGCTCGAGATGTGTAATGTTTCTAGCACGGCATTTTAAATGCCTTGCATAAAGGTGATAACAGATAAATAATAATACGAGTAATAATAGCATATCCTAGGCTAATAATAAATTATAGCACCTCAGTTGCTCGCATGGCGTCACAGTGACCTCAGATGATTAAAAAGAGGGGATTCGATACGTCAGCCCAATAATGAATGCCATTTCATTCAGCACACCTCTTAGCCACGATGTTCGTCAAGTATTTTGTGTGCATGAATAGGCGCATACACGTGTTTTTGTTCTGGCGTGCTCTGTAGCCATGGAAGTAACTCAACATTAAGTTACATTTTTGTAACACGCCAGTTTTTCAAGATCTAAATTTACTGTTAATAAACAGGTTCATTCAATAATTTGCATGAGGGGAACAAAATTCTTGCCCATATTGTTTCCATCCCGAACTCTGCGATTTATACCTTGGCTCGGACAGTTTTTTCGGCACCCATCTGCTGCCACATTTCGTAACAGCCGAGACACTCATGGACTGTGTCCCAAACACTACCACGAGGGGTTGAATGCCAATTCCAAATTCGTCACAGATATACGTTTGACCGCCTGTACCATTTCATCGATCTCACTGACAATCGTGTTGATGTTTACGGACAGTCGACAGGTTACGAGACCTACCCGAATTCTTAACCAATGGGTGCCGGCCTGACTGAAGGCCTGAATGACCGATCGACCGACCGACCGAGCGGTCACTTCCACCTTCTGCCGAGAATGTGCATAGGTGTAGCTATTCCTCCAGTCCCCACACGTCTTCATGCGGTAGTGCTTGACGAAGCAGTAGATCACACAGTAGCATACAGTGCAGTGCACGGAGCTAGCCCAGCTCAACAGAGAACACAAAGACGGTATACCTCCGGCAACTTCTCTAACTCACGAGTTAAGCGGGTCAGCATATATCAGGCGCTCAGTTCCCCCTCCTGTACGTTTTCGGCGAGTCAATTTCAAATGAAACTGTGAAAGGTGGTCTTTTATTTTGCGAGGAGACACAAATCCAACTGCCTACAAAATGCTATGAATTACGCAATTGGTAAGCGATTAAGGAGACTACGCAGCCAGAAACTGTGTGATTTATACAGCCCACTTGGCAATGCTGGGACAGGTCACGATGAGGTAACCATAAAGATCGGATACGACAGACAAATACGATAAAAGAGTTTTGGTACGAAACACTTCAAAAAGTAAACAATGTGAAGACCGAGAGGGGATATCAGGATAATATTAGGATGGGCCTTATGGAAGTAAAATATGAGAAAGGAAGACGGCCAGAACCGACTTATGATATGACCAACACCGGACTTTAATATTAACCTTTGTTCTTACCAAAGTCGGTTCATTTCTATGAGAGTTCTTGCAGAAACAGGAAGTGAAGATGGGAAAGGGCGGTACTGGTCCAGAGAAACGGGTTGATTCAGCGATTTCCAAATCAATGTGTTCTGTTGTTAAAAAGACAGTTAACAACTGTGAAGGTTTATTTAGTGTCTACCGAAATTACTTGGAGGTAAGGAGGAAAAACCCGAAGTCTTTCACGGCAAACAGTCACTCGGTATTCCAAGCTAACCTATATGATTGCTAAAGGTTCAGGATTTAATGCGATCATCTGGTGCGTCAATCAACCTAATTTCCACTTCTACTGCATACACGTCCACCCTCAGGTCGCTAAGCAAGATAACAGAAAAACTGATAGTCATGCGGCTTATGTACAACATATATCCTGAAGGCAAAACTGTGAATTGGTTGTTTAGTGAGTCACCGTTAAACACAAATGTTGCGTCTGACGGTAACTCACTTAACAACCAACAGGATGAACTCCAATCAGTAAGTCTGTAACTTTAATAGCTATGTCCCAGTAGCCAAACACTACTGTAAGTTCTTATGAGCAATAACCAACAAGAGTATACACAGATATCGTGATCTGCTTAGCCTCCTACATGTTTCGGCCACTTATTGTGGCCATCTTCAGGGAGGTGTTCTTGGAAGGATATATTACATAGAACGTAAAATAATTTACAAATATAAAACGTTGAGTTTTACGTAAAAGGTTTAAAATCTGTTAGAATATAAAATATTTATAAAATTACTATCAAAGTTGAATTGCGTGTTCGTATGCTGTGTGAGGTAACACCATCCAAGCGGAGTGTTGGTGTTGTGTCTGCTGTTTTTTGTGGTGTTATGACACTACTTGTTGAGGCCGTTGATGGTGATTTTAACGTAGTTTGGTTTTGATGGTTTGATCTGCATACTTTGTTATACCAAACTGCGGCACTGGTTCTACGTAATTTCTCCTTCGTGTTACCTCACACAGCATCATAATCATCATCATATCCTGTTATCCCTTTAGGGACACAGGGCGTCAACAAAACGTCGCCATCTAATCCTGTTTCTAGCCAACTGTTTAACTTCATTCCAACTCTTTCTTTCTCTTAGTGCCTCGTTATGGACTGATCTCCTCCACGTCTGTTTAGGTCTCCCTCTTTTCCGTTGTCCCTGTGGGTTCCAATCCATAGCCTCTCTTTCAATA
>Ga0136643_10011607_pt1 | contig 13080 bp, 5 predicted proteins | sample TergutLab28metaG_FD_96883 | JGI IMG/M metagenome (GOLD analysis project Ga0136643, IMG submission 96883) | Labiotermes labralis P1 segment gut microbial communities from Petit-Saut dam, French Guiana - Lab288 P1 (version 3) (version 3) | ecosystem: Host-associated > Arthropoda: Insects >...
TCACAAAAAAAAAAAAAACAAAAGAAACACGAACTTGACAACACCCAAACCGCGGGGGGGGTGAGCCAGAGAAGGAGAAGCGGGGGGGGGGGGGGGGGGGGGGGGCTCTGCCAGACTACAAACTGTTCTTCCCTACAAATCGAAATTTATAAAACGCAGATTTTGTGGACGTGATGATATCCAACGTTTTATGTGATTTCCCCTTCAGCAGCTGAAATCAACCACTGAAATTGGCTGATAACCAGTATATTAGGATTCCAAAAAAATAAAATAAAATCTTAGGATGTCTTAGACGTACTTAAAAAACCCACGAAGATTAGACCCTGTGATTTGAATTAGGCGAGTGAGTCGTGAAGCAAGTAGTTATACTTGAGTGGATGTAAATGCAGTTGACAACAATGTTATGTTAGTTGTGTTTATGACACGATTTTATAGCAGATTTTGAAAACTGAAACATGTTTTATACAGAGGCTTAGGGCCACCGCCCAATACAATTTCTGGGTGCACATCTGCAGATGATCACAATCTTAACTTTCATCTCCTTGATAACTTCAAATCTTATCAGATTTTAATTCATGTTAAGATACAAAATCTATAGCTATGAGAGCATGCCATTCTGGCAGTATGATTTGTGACTGAATATATATTAGTATATCAATTTCCTTGTGTTACACAAAGCTACTGTACATGCTGATATATGTAATTCCTTGAACAAATTTTTATAATTGCAGACTTTGTCTCACGAGATTATTTATTTACAGAGGTGACGTTTTTGCTGTATGATGACATCCCACATTTGTAATTGCGAGCCTATTTTCAGAATTGTTGACACATTGGCAACTCTCAGCACGTCTGTTTTGTGTTCCAGAGTTGTAAGTTCAAATTTTAGCATGGAGAGGGATAATTCTGACTGAGGATGTCTATGGTTTTTCTCAGTTTCTGTAGGCAAAGGCCAGCATAGTGCTTGAAATTAGACCACAAATGCTTACTTTGAGAGCGTTTTCAATGATTATCTTCGTACAATTTGACATTATATAGCAGAATTAACCAGCTAACTGAGCTTTGAGAGCCACAATATATGAGGTAACTTAGACAAGGACCATTAATTTACTCATGAAGTCTAACATGCAGTAACAACATTGGTCACCGCCTGACAGAATGCAGGAATTTTTAGGCTCACCAGTGATGATCATGAGCCGTGTTTCAGCACTCCTCCTATATAGCTACTAATACTGTAATAAAATCACCTTACAAATTAATATATAAATTAGTAGAAGCATTTAGAAATTATTTTTGTGCCCAACATTATATGGCAGAAGTAGTCTGCATGAAGTTTTGGGTGAAATCATTGTATGGACCATATAACTTGCTAGATGCTGGCATGGTATAAAGAGGCGAGCTAATGAGGGGAAGCACTGTATACACACCCAAAGCACTATCTTTCCATTTCAAAAATTTTCACAGTGACGGAATTATTAGGCTAAATGCACTCGAAACAGAGTAAATGCCTTCAAACAAAATAATGTGCTGCCTGGAAAATCCAAAGTTAGATTAGCACCAGCCATGCCCAAGGCTTCTGACAGACGGTTTTAGGCCCTGGTAAAAAAATTTTTTCTGGTCCCCTGCGAAAGCAAACTGGCTAAAAATCTTTGCACTCAATTGGAAAGACACCCAGTTGCAGAGTGACTTCAGGTTGGTCTGAAACGTTTAATTTGTACAGTCAACAAATATTATTACCAAGAAAGATGAGTCTTGTACAATATAATCGGGCTCCGACTCCCCTTCCAGACCACCGGGCCCTGGTAATTTGTACCGGCTTCTATTGTCCCCCCACTCCTTCCTCTCGGTGGTGTTGGCTACACTACACCATCACCAGTTACATGCTTCGATAGGTAGTCAGGCAGCAAATTATCCAACTCTTACAATAGTTCTGTGCTTTGAATATGGACTTAAAATATCGATACACATAGTTTTGAAAGTGTTACTTATTCAAAAACATAATTATTTATGACAAACTGGACATGTGTCAGAAGTTGTGTAATTAATGAGAAAAATAAGAGTTCTATTTAAAGATGATGTTTTGTTTGGAAAAATGGCTTGTGTGTTAGAGTCATATATGAATGTCCAATATTTTGTAGTGTAACTAAGAATTAAAGTTACATTCATGAATGAATTAAGAGCAGATTATATATTTAAAATGCTTGTTAGCACTTGGTTCTAATTATTTTGTCTTCCCAATGCCTATTTGAAAATGTGGAGATCTAAATATAGAAGACTATAAATTTATATTTGTTTGTATTGATCTGAAATATGACTTGTAACGCCAAGCAAAGAACATCAGTTAGTGTTGTTTGCACATAGGGAGCTAAAAAATGTTTGACCTAATAGAGAGTAATTAATAGAGGACATAAAAAATTGCATATTATGGAGCTTCATAATTTGTACTTTTGCCGAATGTTATGAGGAAGATTAAGTGAAGGAAAAGCATATGGCTGGAACACACATCATGCATAACAGAGAAAAGAAACTGTTACACAACTTCTTGAAGACATAAGGTTTGACAACCTGAATGAGATTAATATGACTCAGGCTCACCACCTGGTAGACTCTTGTGAATATAATATTGAAAACTGGCTTGTATAGAAGCTGAAATTCTTTACTTACTGAGCAACTATACGTTTTCAGGAAGGTCTCTGGTCTGTGGATTTATACATGTTAGTACACGTACATAATACAAGAAGTACAGCATACAGGAAACCTTTTCCAAACAAGAATACTCAGATTTTTGGGGATGAATGCCCTGAATAGATCATTCTTCCTGCAAAGGCAGTCATCTTGTGGAGAAAATATTTTGACTTTATGTTACATCTCTGTAGGTTTTAATCATGCTTACTTTACAAAACAGTAATAAATTAAATAAAATTTTACTGAAGCATTTTATTTGCGATATATTTTAGTATGTTATAACTAATAAAACACAAATTTTAATAAGGTTTCCTACTTGATTGGTACAATCAGTCTTGCATACAATAGTCACTATAAAAGAGAAATGAAAAATGATGACAATGAAAACTTGATGATAATACTAAGAGTAAAATTTCTTTAACCTTTTGGCGCCGGAATTATTTTTTTAATTTTAGCACACCCTGAATATAAAATGTGAATAATACAGGAACCAAATAAGTTAGAATTATGAAACAAATTGCATTTTGAAGAGAAAAAGACGGAGAGTATATACCATGTTTAAAATATACAGTACTTATATTTGTTGAATAAATATATAAAATGCAACTTTAGAGGTTAGCTGTGCGGTACGACCACTATAGTTGACATTAGGCGTCAAAAGGTTGATTGATTGATTGATTTATTTTCATCCATACTGTTACATATGCAACACTGGACTTGTCCAAGTGTATAATACAAAATTTACAGTGCTAAGTATCCGGTAATTATGATATGTGGTAATAATTACAATAATTCCAATACACATACAAAAAGAAGAAAAGGAAGAGTTTACAAACGTAAAATACATTGCTATATGCCTCTTGTTTGAAGTAGGCTGTGAAAGCATTTCGGTTTCGAGTTCAATGTTACATCCATCAGTCACTTGTGTGACCAAGGATACATCTAACATAACACAGTCAAATATACAATATGTTGTAATTAATATTGTTACAGTGATAAAGTGTAATTGGCTTGGCTTAGTGTAAAACGTTTTACTATGACACAGTATTAAAGTTAACCCGCAATGCTGTTTTATAATAAAGTTAATATTGATGCTGATACTCTGGAAATCCTGAGAGTTTGGTAGCTGGATACAGTGCTCTATCAGTAGTTTACAGCAATGTGTTCTGAAACCAGTGACAGGGCTTTTGGAATTGGAATAGCTTAAGTCTTTATATTATGAAATGAAAGCAACTGATATGTACACATTTTCTGGGACTGCAATATTATAAAAAATTACCTGTAAGAAATTAGGTCACAATAAATACTGTTTGATAATCCAGTACTTTTCCAGTCCTGTCAGTGCTGGATTAATGTAACTTGACTGCATTGTAGGAAACAAGGGATTTCTTTAATATTAATTAAATTTACATCCAGTTCATATTCATTGTAATTCCTCACACACATCATAATGAAAGGGTAGTCTTGACTCATTTGTTGTATTATTACACAATGAGGCATAACTTTTAGACTTAAAACAGCAGTGTTTATTTCATGCAGTTGTTGAATGTTTTCGGTAAGAACTACTTTTTGTAGTACTGGTAATTTAATTGCAAAATGTCAAAGACAAGTTTCATTCTGATGTAGTTGTGTCCTAAGTACTAGACACTCATGTGCGCCGAGCCCTTTTAAATAAGAAGTGTATCCCTTTCTTTCATCAGAGCACAAATTCTAGAAAATGTTTCAAATTGTTAAGGTATGGTGGATGAAGATATGATGAATCTCACACAATTTTTAACTATTTTTCATAATAATTATTGTGTAAACTGAAATAATAAGTATCTTACCAGACACTCAAAGAGAAAACTGATGCACACATGAATGATACTTGTCTTCATTTCTGAGTGCCACATTATTGTAAAATTTTGTAATCACAGATTAGACAACCAGTTATTCTGTATGAGTGCTTGCAAAAAAATTTCAAGACTGAGAGATTTTTGTGGATATCATTAAGTAGACAAGATAAGGGTGTCAATGAAAATCAGACTTTTGTGTTATGATAAATCAAGATATTGAAACAGATATTCTTCCAATTCTGCCAGAAATCATGAGTTGTGGATTTGATATTTAATTATATTGATATTGATTATAATATCAATAACATCTTCCAAATTTTAGCTATGGAAATGCATGGAATTATAGGCCTACATTGCAGCTGAGGTCACATGTTAATCTGTAAAACCCACCTGTGCTTTGTCATTCTCATCTGTCATTGGATGAAGAAAAATTTGCCTCCCATGCAATAAGTGTATACACACACAAACACACACACACCCACTCACACACATACACACACATTCACACACACACACATACATGCACAAACACGCACTCACATACATTCCTAATTATCTATGTGTATGCACATGCGCATGTGTGGACCATGTATATTCTTTCACACTATGGAGTAGGCAATGACCAGGAATGGAAGAACACAAACAGCAACAAATTATATTTCTTATCTAATGTAGAGGTTTAAGAAATGCTTTGTTTTGAAGCAGTCTCTTTTTTTTAATAACAGTGTGTGACAATATAATCAAGTACTTGTTGGACCAAGAGTTGCTAGTTTTTGAACTGAGTCCCCAATACCAAAGGTATTCAAATTTGGTTTCATTGTTAGATTTATACTTTATTCTGACATAACAGAGATACTAATTGTACCTACAACATCCTTAGAGATATAGGTACATAACTGTTTGTGGTCTGGTGCAAGAGATTTGCACGTGTAATTAAGCCAACCTCATTTTGAGCCTGAAGGTCAAAGAAATGATGAAATTTCTACATAAATATTTACTATGTACAAGAACATAGAAACTAAAGAAGGGTGATATTTTAAAGTCATATTAATATAATTTCAAATAAAGTTAATGGTTTTTTTAAAAGTAGATATAAACAAATTTCCTCCAATGAGGTGTTTCAGACTGTGACTCTAGACTACATAGACATTTCCAACATTTATGTTTTGCAATAAATTCTTATCTTCTAACGACAAGTCTGGAAATCCCATGTAGATTATCAGTAAGTGAAATGTCTTTTGGCTGCTTTATAATGCTGCACACGTTAAATTTCGTGGGGGCGGGGGTGTCAACACCTCACTGCCTCTAGACCTGCAGGATATCTCTATTTCTCTTCGAACCCATCTAGCTAGGGAGGCCCTGTCAGTAGGTGTGCCACTGCTGGTGTAGCTCTTTGGGCATTAAAGTATGCAAACTTTCTCACCATGATGGTTTTGAGACTTAGCCAAGGTGGAGTGTGAAAAAAAAAAAAGGTAAACAGCAGAAATTTTATAAATAAAATTTTTGTAATTCACTTGCAGGATGTACAATACATAACCCTAAAACAAATGAAGAGATAGAAGATGAACCCAATATATGTAATTGAAATGAAATTATTGTTGCTTATAGATGCAAGAGGAAACTGCATTTTGTATGAATAAATGGTATTCTATTGTCAATTAATATAAGAATACACACTGACCTCCAAAAGAAACATTGGGCAATCAAGGAAAAATGGAAAGACCAACAGCCATGAAGATAGAAAAAGTTTGGTTTATGGTTTATAATATATCTTTGATGATGATGATGATTGTTAAACTGTTAACCCTTTAAAGATGAAACATGTCTCTTATATAATGACTCAGTGTGTACACATTGTAAATGCTCTCCACCTCAGGTATGCAAAACCAATCTGCTGATGCTCTATGAGGCAAATGTTGCTATTGTTCTGACATCCATACATAGTGCATAAACACAATGTCAGCACCATGTAGAATTTCTGAATTTTAAAAATTTTGTGGTACATAAAGTAACGGATAGCATTCCTATAGCTAGACCTTGAATATAGTGGGTGCAGTATGAGTTCATATATTTACCTATATTTGTTTATGTATATAATGCTCTATTATATGTATACTCTGGGTGTGTGTCTATATATATATATATAAAATATATGAGTAAGCTCCAAAGACACAGGTGGCTAGCCGAAATGAGAGAGAAAATTATCATCACTATGTGAGGAACTGAAAAACTCCTGGGGAAGGGAGGTGTAAACATTCTTTTGGACTGAAAGAAAGAAGTGGTATAGCATGGTTCAGGCTGGGAATTTGGAAATAAAGAGGAATGAGAGGATATATAGAAAGAGGCAGATGTCTCTTATGTGCGGAGGATAGCAAATCCCATATAACGCCGAAGTGCCCAGGAATGCAGAGGTGGAAACAAGAACTCCTGAACAAGAAATTGCCACATATCGACAAGTAAATAGCACTTGGGCAAATACTGCCATAAATGACACTGAACAGAGACATTTAGGTACCCTTGCATACAAGATTAAATGCAAATAGGAAAATCAGGTGAAGAAAGCAGGCCTCAGGGTGGGTGGGTAGGGAGGAAGGGGGTGAGAAGGAGAGCAAGAAGTAGACTGTTCATAGGATCAGTAGGCCACAAATAACTTGAATGAGACAAGAACCTTTCAAAATATAAATACTATAGATATACTGTAGTCATTAGCAATGTAGTGAATGTGCCCTGACAAAAACCTGGTGTTACCAGTCACATCCAACGAAATGTATTTGAAACTCAGCTAATAAAATACATGTAAGAAGCACCTTTGTCAAGACCACAAAATCAACTTAATATACCCATAACGTTGCAAAAAACATATTGCATATACATACACATATTGCTAAAAATGTTCAACCTTATGTATGACTGTAGTATGATTCGTGAACATTATCAAGTGGTGTCAGCTTTCCCAACTGTAGCCCAAGGTACCAAACACATTCCACCATATGTCATGATGGTGTTGGAGTCCTATGGACCACTGCAGACAAAAGGGTATCCAATAATGGAATGCCCTACAGCACTCTAACCAATGCATCCATTCATTTTCGATTGTATTGTAATTAGAATGATACCTCATTTTTTATGTGTGAAACTATTGCTTATCTATCACTTGCTACTCAAGCTTTCTACCAATCGCAACTGTCTTTTTCTTCATGGTTTGTCTTTTGTAATGTCTTTATGGGGCTCACTTCTTCTTAGCATGTTTGTCTTCGATATTTTGAAAATTCCTAGTGGGCACAGACAGATTTTTAATGAGTTCAGTGCACCCACTTGGACACCCCCTTGGCTAAGGGTCTGACCACTGGGCTTTGAAAAATTAATGTTAATCCATAGGTAATCTACATTTTATACAGAATGAGGTTAAAAATTGTTTGCTAGCTGGTGAAGTAAATCAAATCTGATAGTGACAAAATGAAATAAAATAATAAAAATAAATAAAATCTGTTGAAGATAATTGCAAGTAACTAAGTCATGCTGTGTTTTTATGACTGATTTTCAATTTTTGTGGCAGATAATATATCACAAGTATAAAATTTATCTTTCGGTTATTTTAGTTATACCATATTTATTCAAACACTGTGTGCTTGTAGACACGTCATGTAATGTTGGTTTTGAATACTTTTCTTATGACGGATTGAATATATATTTTATAAGATTAATTCTTGTACTTAGAGACTTTGATATATTTATCCACACGTTATGTATGCCTTTTTGTATGTATTGTCATATTTAAGATGGTAGGTATACTGTATTTAGAAGGAGCTGCACTTCAGTATCATCCACTCTAAAGAAACCAAGTTGATGCATCAATATTATGACTGTAACTTTGCATCAGTAAATGAAGTAGCTTACTTGTACCCCCTCCACCACCTCCCCCCTTACACACACACACATACACACACACACACACACTACTCTCTCTAAAAATAATGTAAATACACTGAGTTAACAGGTATTTGTTATTGGAAAATTATGGTGCACTACTTGGAGGGGCAGTATTACTTCCTAGCCAAATATGACACTAATGTATGTGCCAATTATGCAGTGCTAAAACCTAAATGTGCAAGTTACATATATGTATGATTCTGTCCACAGCAACTTTCAGAATTGAAGTGCTCAAAATAAATGAATAATTAAGTAAATAATATTGATGGAATATTTCTGTGCTCAAAGTAATATATAGTAATGAAAAACATTTTACATTTAAAGAAAATGCAAATGTGTTTTATTTCAAGGACTCTCAAGTACCAAACCATGAATTTACATATTAACATCCCAGAGGTACGGAATGTAGAAGGGGTTGCCGAGGCAGAATGGGAAATTATTAAATACTTGGCTAAAGTGAAACTGATATTCAAAATATGTGGCGTGATTTTTATATTTATTTATTTATTATCTGAGTCCTGTGTACACATACAAGTACAGTGGCAAAATCTTCTCACTAGATTAATGCCGATAGTCCCCTTTACTGAACAGAATGTCACTTGGACCTTAAAAAATAGCAGGGATTCCAATAGATTTGTTACTGACATTGTTACAAGAAGAAATCCAGTCAAAAAATATTGTTATGGAAAACAGTACTTTTAATTTAGGAGCACTTATTGTTTGCATGTACCTGTCATTCATTGGTACTAGACTCTGTAAAATCTGGACACAAAAGTTGGCAAAGTTATTGACAAGCAGACTGATATACATAAATAATGGCCATAATATACACAGGCAAGCCAATCAAGGTAAAAAGATGAGGAATTAACATTCAGTTTATGATTATGAAGCTGATATATGTCCAGAAATTGGTAGTAGTAAGCCATGAGTTATGCAATTTCTTCGATATTAAGGCTAAATATTTACCTTTTGAAGGAGCATGAACCCATATTTATATAATAGATGTACATTCTTTTAACATTATAAAGTAAAAATGAACTCATAAACTTTCAATACAATTTCTTACAGAGTATATGACAAGCTGATTTATACTTCTGTGCCAATAGCAAAATTATTTTCCAGCCTTTCAGTGTCCATGTGGATGTATAGTAAATTTCAGCCACTGCCACATTACATTTGTCACCCTGTTTAGTCATATTTTAAAAGTTATGTAAAGATACTGTGCTGTAGAGTGCAGGTGAACTTTATAGGCAGTAATGAAAAAACTCATAATATGTTTTCATCATCTGGAGAAATGAAGTACAATCATGTGAATGAGAGCAAATAACAGTTACTTTAATGACGGATGGCTGAAGATTAAACAGTTATATGATGGCATGTTTCTCATATACATATATACTGGACTTTTTGGAGAGCGTTAATGAAATAGGTTTTGCATGACACAATCAAATTATTTAAGAAGAATGGTTTGCTTTCTTTACTTTGAGCTATATAGACACTTAACAAAATAATTCAGTCTCATGATTTGGTACATTTGATAGCGGTACTGATTCCATAATGTTTGTGTGAGAAACAATGATGAATGCTTTTCCCAACCCTCCACATACTTCCCATGATCTGTGAGAACAACTGTCTGTTTTTAGATGGGTTCTGTTTGATACTTTCTTGCATATGTATGTAATACTATGCTTTTTCAGCCAGCATTGCTACGAGTTGTGATACATTGGAACGTGATACTTGCCTATGCATTTTACTTTATTTCAAAAGGTGTCAAGAAGTATTGTTACTAAGAAGACTGTATAAAGCACTGAAGGCAGACAAGTCATGCAAAGATGTATAAGGGCAAAGTAGGTTTTAATTTCTATAAGGTAAAAAGTTTACTCTAGTGCAAGCAGTTACTGCTTATAAATAAAGGGATGTAATTATTAAAACACACCAACACACACAGTGCATGTATTCAATCCACGGTCATATGTACAGTGTTATACCGGCCTACTTTATGCTGCAGAGATTTCTAAAGTGGTTTGAAGCTTAAATGAATTATTCTTAGCTAAATAAATTCATATAATTAATTTAAGAAGGGTATTGTTTGTCCCTCTGTCTGCCTGCTTGTCTGCCAGCCAGCTTGTCTCTCCCTCTCTTTGCCTGTGTCTCTGTTTGTGTGTTTGTTTGTTAGGATGTCTGTCCTTCAGTTGTTGTCACTTCAAGAAAATTTCAATTAAACCCAGACATCATTTCATGTTGCCTGAACAATGATGTTTCACTTTAACAGCAACAAATTACAGTGACCATACTTCACTGAAAGTTTCCAGGATTCAGATTAACATTGCTTTGACTGGCAGCTGGTAGGAATCACACTCAGCAGCCTACCTGTTCTTTGTTTTTGCTTCTTTGCATGTTCTGTCGCAATTTTTACAAATGTACGCCAGTCATTAAATGACAGTTACCCGTAAATATGACAGCAACATCAGATGGCAGCAAAAAAATGAAAATAGAGAGTATGCTTTTGTTTATATTACTGTGTCAAATACTGCCAGAAAAATGTGTCTCTAGATCACACAGCAGCACTGTTTTTTATCAATTTGTCTTTACAATATTTGAAGGAAATCATGTCCAATATTTTGAACATTTTGTATGCATTTAGAAGACAAAATAAAAATAATTTCAGATCAAATAGTAATGAAAAAAAAACAGGAGTAATTCTCTGCCAAAGGAAGGTACCTCTAAACTTATCTTACAAGTTGTCTTTCAAAAAAAATTTCCAAGCATATAGCATGAATGCTCAGAGAAATCATAATGCCAAAGTGTCACTTAAGGGTCATAATATATAATAATATATCAGTGGAATGGTAATCTGCAGCTGTAACTAGAGGTGAGTGCTGTCCAATTTATCCAGTAAATTTTCAATGGGTATTCCACTTGCTTTATAATAATTCCTCTTTTAACACTGGATATTTTGCTTTATATATCTCAATGACAAATTTTGTGTTTTAGATTCAACTTTCTTGAAATAATTTATGGGCGTTTATATTCATTTGGAGATTGTGAGATGGTTTCTGAATACCAATTGACTTTTAAGTATTTTTCTGAAGCTGGAGACAGTTATTTGTTATGGAATTTTGTAATTCAAAACACCATGCTACTATTAGCAAACGAAGCTTAATAACTAAGCAGTACTGGTAAAAAAAAAATTCAAATCTCAAATAACCTAACATTCATTATATTACAACTGATGACATTTGAGAACTATCTGTAACAATGAACATACATTAATTGTGCAGAACTTAGATATTTTGGATACTGAGACAATAGAATTTATGATCATGTGGTTTGTCAATTTACGTATTTCGTATATATTTAGCTTGTGACACATCTTATAACACTGTTGTGGGTTTAAATGCAGGCTACCTCTTAAAATTGAATGAATGTCTCTATGTAATTCCCATCCTCTGCTCATGGGAACTGTAATTCCTATACACGAGCTTCATTTGTTATACTTTTGTGTAAGAGTAAGTAATTTATAAATCTGTATTTTTAATAGGGATTATATATATATTTTTCTTTTCAACATTAAGTGGCTATTGAATGTTGTTATTATTATATTATTATTATTATTGTTGTTGTTGCTGTTGTTGTTGTTGTTGTTGTTGGAAAAAAAAAGTAAAGCAATTATTATGAATATTATGTTCTGCATTGTACTGATAACATAAATGTGTTCAACTTTGTATAAAATAATAATAATAATTAAAAATACAGTAGTAAGAAGTGTTGAAATATATATGTGTGTGTGTGTGTGTGTACACATGCCATCCAAATTTTTGAGTCTGGAAAATCAAATAATCTTTATCAAAATATTTCAGGCTACCATAATCATTTGTAACCATGGTAAGAAGAAAAAATTTGGAATAAGTATGGCACTTGCCCTAGGCTCAAATTGATACCAGGTGTGTCAAATATATGACTTCACTCATATAAAGGAATCTAGTTATTTTTTAACCCACTTTATAGTTTATTTTATTTTCTTCAGTGAAGAAGGCAGCCTTATGAAATACAATACTCTGCTCTTTTCATGTGTGTGCGTGAACGTTATGCCAGTAATCCCACCAAAATGTCAAATCAGTAACACCAATATGCTGAATTCAAGAACTTTTGGAACATAAGTGACATTAATGCCACTGGATCCTGCATAGGGAATCACGACTTTATATACTCTTCCAGATCTTTGAAGAATGTTTAACTCTGGTAAAGTCTGTTGATGGTTTTAGTACTACATTCAAAGCTGCCTTAGATTTTCTAATCATTTTGAAATATTGGATAAAAACAGAGATGTGATATACAAGTATTATACAGGTTGGCAACCAAGCTGTAGTGTATGTATAATTTAAATAGGTATATAATTTACATGTAGGACGAGGATGTAAATAGGATTTGGGGGAACATTAAACATAATATCCAAATCTCGGCGAAAGAGAGTCTAGGTATGCACGAATGGAAACAGCATAAACCTTGGTTTGATGAAGAATGTTTAGGTTTTTTGGATCAGAGGAAGCGGGCAAAAATGCAGTGGGTACAGGATCCATGCCAAAGTAATGTAGATAATTTGAACAGTGTAAGACGAGAAGTTAGCAGA
>Ga0136643_10011608_pt1 | contig 13080 bp, 6 predicted proteins | sample TergutLab28metaG_FD_96883 | JGI IMG/M metagenome (GOLD analysis project Ga0136643, IMG submission 96883) | Labiotermes labralis P1 segment gut microbial communities from Petit-Saut dam, French Guiana - Lab288 P1 (version 3) (version 3) | ecosystem: Host-associated > Arthropoda: Insects >...
CACAACCACCACTATTACTATTACCACCACCACCACTATTAATACCACCACCACCACCACTACTACTACCACCACAACCACCACTATTACTATTACCACCACCATTACTACTACTACTACCACTACTACTACAAACTACGATACCTATTTATCTTCCTTATTTTCGCCTATTTTCCAACTTTTTTCTACTGTTTCTTCATGAATTTCTTTCCCTGCTTTCATTATTCAACGTAAATATATCTACAGTTTTGAAAGCGATGAGTCAAACCCCGTTTCGTTTCTTTCAGAAACGCGACCTCCTTTACATCGTTCATGCAGTTCCTGCGTATAATAGTCTGCTAGGAAACTGCAGACATGAATTTGTCATCATGCCATTTTTTCGCTTACTAGGAGGGAGGGATATTTACAGTTCTTATGCAGGATAATTTTTAGGTTGGCCATCTGGCATCTAGATGCCTACACCGTTATAAACACAGATAAAAGAGTCACTGCCTACTTTCGTATTGATCACCCTGGTTGATTGCAAAGAGTGAAGTTTCGTTTACCCTACTGTAAAATTGCACGTTGTTTTTTTTTTTAAGTAGAATTAGTTTCTTGACCCAAATTGTCTTCAAAATACGAGGATGCACTTATGGATCTTTAAACCTGCTAGGCTGTGTTTAATATATATATATATATATATACTGAGAGCTTCGTAAAATAAAAAATAAACACCCTGTATCTATATACAGGGTGTCCCAGGATGTGTTTACCATATTTCGAAGGATTTTTTTTTCGTTAAATTACATCGATGTTATCAAACACCTACACTCGAATTTGAATGGGTTACGAGAAAATGAGAGTATAGATTTTAAAGAATTTGGGCTTTTATACACTTATATTACAAAATAAGTATTACAACTGAGAGGAATTTGTATTTCCCGTAATGTTAACCACTGTACTTACAATCTAATTCACATCTCAGTAACATAAAGACGTTGGTTTAGCAAGAGAAATTCGTAAAAGTTTCATAAAAATCGTCCTTATGTCTCCAAGTATTTCATATAACACACTCGCCACTGTATTGCTAGGCCTGGATATCGGCTGGAGAACGGACATGCGCAGAGTATGGATAAAACATCTTACTAAACAGGTGCAGTAGGTGGAAACGCAAGAAGAAATTAATTTTCTCCCATGATCCATAACAATCCGTCTGCGGATGCAGTTATGTTTGGTTATGGTGATATAAATTATAGTAATGAACTTTCTAACGAAACACGGCAGAGTCCTTCTGGTACACCCTGTATATAATTGGGTGGGTGATGAACGATGAATTGTAAACGTTTGGAAGTTAGCGATGTTTTTATAATCTGCGTGTTTTCCCGGTATTTTCTGGAAGTACTGAAGAAAATCAGGAGTATATATATAATAAAGATATTCGTTATTATGGCAGAGATTCGAACCGAGTGACTCGTTAATGACAGTCTGTAGCGTTACCGCTACAAGAAACTGCCCTGTTGTTAAACTGTAATGTGAAGAAGCTTTTTTGGTGATAAACGTAAAAATTTTTGAATGCCAGAATTTATTGGGCAGAATTATGTAAATAATTACAAATAATAAATGATGAAAAAATGGGAGAAATTTTTTGTATATAAAGCCTTCATAGCTTAATGTCATTACAGTCCAGTCACAGGGACTAACAAGCAATCTTATTCTAACCTAAAATATTAATCTTGCACTAAACTTAAGAATTAACCCATTAGCGTCTCTCTGTTTCTGCTGCAATAATGTGTACACGTTTTGTTGTGTACTGGCACTTGCACTGTCTCTGCTTGTACATTAACACTTACACTGGCACTGCCTCTGCACTTACACTAACACTTACACTAGCACTGCGTCTGCGCTTACACTAGCACTTTCACTAGAACTGTCTCTGCACTTACACTAACACTTCCTCTGCTCTTACACTAACACATACACTAGCACTGTCTCTGCACTTACACTAACACTTACACTAGCACTCTCTCTGCACTTACACTAACACTTACACTAGCACTGTCTCTGCACTTACACTAGCACTGTCTCTGCACTTACACTAACAATTACACTAGCACTGCCTCTGCACTTACACTAACACTTACAATAGCACTGCCTCTGCACTTACACTAGCACTCTCTCTGCACTTACACTAACACTTACACTAGCACTATCTCTGCACTTACACTAGCACTATCTCTGCACTTACACTAACATTTACACTAGCACTTCTTCTGCACTTACACTAATACGTACACTAACAATGTCTCTGCACTTACACTAACACTGCCTCTGCACTTACACTAACACACTAGCACTGTCTCTGCACTTACACTAACACTTACACTAGCACTGTCTCTGCTTTTGCACTATCACTTAAACCAACTCAAAAGATTTTTAAAAGGGACTAATAATGAAAGTAAGGGAGAAGTGGTGATAATAGCAAATACTGGATACTACAAATTAACTAGGGCTTTGTAACGAAGAAACCCAAGACCTTCAAGTTATGACAGTTCAACATATATGCTACTGCTTGTCATTCAGTTTCCTAAGAAACTCTCCTTGAACTACCTGCTGGATCACAAGATAATTTATCTTGAACAGGCGAATCCCATTTCGCTACTTCCTTCTTTAAGGTTATGACACGACTTGTATAATATATTATGCACCGTCAATACACGACATACGTCAAGACAAGATGCAATAATTACAATTAGGTTATATTTGGCTACATGTTTCGGCCATGACCGGCCATATTCAGGTCAAATAAGAACAACATTAAGGTACAGTAAAAATATTACTCATTGGGATCCGCTTTCTTTCACATTAAAACTTGGCAAAGCATGAAATTTTCTACTCATTATTAAAATTTTAATCATAAGCAAAATTTGACAATGGGATAGCCTCTCTCTCTAAAAAAAATGACATGGTATTCATATCTTCACATTCCAACCTAGATAAACTCTGTGGCTAATACACAAACAACTAATTAAATAACTCTCTGGGTCAGACCTTTTCTTGAGAAGCTGTTACTTCCTTAGCTATTCAAGAAATTCTCCGCATTTTATGGAACCCGTAAGTTCATAACCGTCTTCACAAGATGTAGCTACTTGCCCCTGTCCTCAGCCAGATCAATCCACTCAGAACCATGCTATCTTACACTTCAACAACAATTATAATAATCCAATCCACGCATTTGTTGTCCAAGTGGTGTCAGTTTTCAGGCTATCACTCCAAAACTCTGTATGCATTTTGTCCTTGGCCGTGCGTGCTACACGTCCCTCTCGTATTTTCCTCCTACACTTTGTCACCCGAAGAATATTTGGTGAGGCATTCAAACCAAGAATCTACTCGTTAAGCAGTTGTTTCAGTTCTCCCGTTACTTCGTCTCTCTTATGCCCGAATGCCTTCTCCAGCACCCTATACTCAAACACTGTCAGCCTTTTATCATCCGTTAAACATTAAAGCCGAAGATCCAATTACGTATGACATTATTAAATACCAAATTATTTAGAAATTCTTATTAAATATCTATGAAAACTATATATTTGTTTTCAGCCATTTTCACTTTCCTCTCCGTAAGTACAAGGGTGCTGATAATTCCTTAGCCCGAACTGTTAATTCTTACGTGAAAATTAAAAACATAAGTTGCCTTTCATCCCTCTAAAGGTTCTTGACAGTCTGCAGCAAGCATACATTATTTGATCTGAGCAGTACATTAGCTTCCAACGACACTACCGATTCCGTCCTAAGATATCGGGACTTATCAGCGCCTCGGTAATTCACTGTTTCAATCACAGTTTTCCATATCGTATTATTCTCACGTGGTCAGATCGTTATCTGCCTTCTATATAATCGTATTATTCATCTCCGTCTTCACAAATGTCTATTATCCAGAATTGGATAAGATTTTTTTTTTGTGCGTAAAGTCTCTAGATAAAAATGTTACACATTCAAGAGCCACCCTTCTTCCCATGTTTGCTGCGAGTCCTTATCAAGGAGTGAGATCCTCAGGACACGTGTCATGTAGGAGGAAGATCATAAAAGCACACGTAGCTTCAATTGGAAAATATGAAGAAATGGATCATTTTTGAGACCTTGCCACAGAAGAGTAATTATAATTACACAGTATATTTGTATTACTGCATTATATTATATTATATTATATTATATTATATTATATTATATTATATTATATTATACAGCGATTTTAGTATTCTGTATTTGATATACAGTCATTAAATAAATTACGCACTATCGTGTAGGGTTAGAGATTGTGAGAATGTTTCTAACGGTGTACGCTAAGTGCTGTGAGCTTTGCTGCAAGCATGGCGGGTCTCCGGTTTTCATGGACCAGTGGAGTCTGTAATATTTGCCCATAAATTAAAACCACTCAGATGGGGAACATGAGAAGAATTAAATGCTGATGCAAACCTCATTTCTTCTTTCTCTTGTACCTGGTGCTTCCAAAGCTCCTTCCTTTTTGTGGTAGACTTCAGGCCCGCACACAAAACACACACATGAAGACACCATGTTCTACCATGAATATTAAACAGGTATTTTATTTTCGTGATACAATAAATGAGCAATGTTTTCTCTTTTTTACATTCGTTTTACATTCGCGTGATTAGATTGTGTTTGTTTCATACGATATCGTAAATCCGATGTTGTTCGATAGATAAATATCGAAACCAATAACATTAATAGCAGATCTGTGTTGTTGTCTGCTGCATCTTAGCAAAATTTTTTCAAAAGACATGAATAACAAAGTTGCAAGTCGCTCGATCAAGGAAGATTGAACATGTGTGCTTTTATGTTAGCAGTGTAGCCAACTGGCTAATTAAGTAGCTCTAATTTTCCTTCTCTGAACGTAAATTTGCAATTAACATAACAATTAAATGACAAATCAGATTGTTAACTATAATATTTTTCCGCTTTTTGCTTCCAGTAATTACTGCCTCATTTACGAGTATAGTTTAGTAACATTTAGTGCAGTATCCCAAGACTTGTTCCATCCTGGAGAAAGCAGTAGCTAACACAAAGCAGGCGACCGGCTAATCGCACATAAGTACACACCCGTTAGTCATTTGATTTTAATTGTATTACACCTTCATCACACGTGGCACGCTCGTGTTAACTAACACAGTTAGCATGAGCGTTCCGCAACAGCTCTAACAGAATTTGTGTACCCATTTACAAAAGGGGATGGATTCTCCTTAACAGTAGCAAAATGCGAGAACTTGCCGTCCAAAAATTTAAGGATTAAGATTTACAGAATTATAATTTCGCCTTTTGTTTTGTTTGTGTGTGTGAAACTTGGTCGCTCACTTTGAGGGAGGAATGTAGACTGAGGGTGTTTGAGAATAGGGTGTTGAGAAGAATATTTGGCCCTAAGACGGACTAGGTAAAAGGGAGTGGAGAACACTACATAATAAGTAGCTTAATGATCTGTGTTCCTCACCCAATAATGTTCGGGTAATCAAATCGTAAAGAATGAGATGGGAGGGGCATGTAGCACATATGGGGGAGAGGAGACGCGTGTACAGGATTCTAGAGGGTGGGGGAACCTGAGGGAAAGAGACCACTTGGAACACCCAGGCGTATAATGGAAGATAATATTAAGATAGATCTTCAGGAAATTGGGTGGGTGGGCTTGGACTGGATTAAACTAGTTTAGGATAGGGACAGGTAGCGAGGTCTTATGAAGACGGTAATGAACCCTCGGGTTCCATAAAATGCGGGGAATCTCTTGACTAGCTCAAAAACCGGTTGGTTTTTCAAAAATGACTCTGCTCCATGGTGCAAGTAAGTAAGTAAAATGAGATAACGCTTTTCGCTTTTTAAGTTTTAGTCCTGCTGAAGCGGTTTAAATGAAAACTACCTGCTGCCAGATTACGTATCCTGCATCTTGTTGTAATGTTCCCAATATCTTTTGCCATTGACTATGTATTGTCATTTAGTGCTGTAATTTATTCCATTAGTTGTGTTACTTATTTATGACTACATTCATGTACTTGTAACGAGGGACAAAAACCTCCCACGTAACACAAAGCTGATGGTCTTAAACTCTTTTCGTTACATTCTATTGAAGAAGACAGTTTATTGCCTGTTACAGTGTATGGCACCACAGTGCTCTCTACTGTACATCACAGCGAACTAACTACCAGGAAAAGCTTTTTACTTGAACAAGTGGTGTTGACGTGTTAACTTTTCAATACGTCAGTCCCGTTGTCTACTAGTGTTATCTCTACGCTGCTCTGATGTCTGTTGGTTCTCCATTCTGTGTCGTCAATAATTTTAATCCTACCATAGGTCTATACTGCATGTACTGTAAAGGGAGTTACGATAAACATCCGATAGATCGCACTGCTGTCATCACAAATGCAGAAACATACGCCTGCTTAAAGTTCCATGATAATTTTTTTTTACCTTAACACCTGTACAGCTACTTATGACATCATTTCGATTATAATGGATGGATAGTCAGTTCTAATCAGCATTAGTAACATGCCCGAATGTACTTGTAATTCTCAATACATTTCCTCCATTTGCCATATGGGGTGATCAAACCGAGGAAAAGGGGATAGACAGGACATGTAGCTTACAGTAAGAGACGAGGAATAAGGACAAAATTTTGGTTGCAAGACTCGAAAGGAAGAAACGTTTTAGGACGGCGATACATAAATTTTCCCAAAACCGGGTAGCCACCTCATAATCACTGGCGTCAGAATAATTACATGCAGTAAGTTCTAAATCCAGAATACTCGTATATTAGACACTACGGTAAAAAAAAAGAGAATACGTTAGTGGCCGAGGCGACATGGAGCCAGGAATTTGTTCACCCCTACATTTAGAAGGCTTCAATGTAGATGGAGATATTAAAAATTAAAATTGGAAAAAAGTATGAAGGTTTGGGCTATTACAGGTTTTTCATAATAGTGTACCAGCTGCTGATTCGAGTAAACGTGTTTAGGAAATTTTTTCCCTTCTGGCGGCCTGATGATGACCTGTTAACAGGTCGAAGCATGTAGCCTATATACTCCAATAAATATTTGTTGTGCTGACGTGTACTAGTAAATTTTTTATTTATGTGATTAGGAAAGTTAGGAGTAAACACTGATTCCTTAGGAAAAGAGAAAAATTTCTTGCACCCTCATGAACCGAAACACGATCCTTAGGTCTTCTAGCCCGTAGTGACTGTACTATGTTATCCCGGCCCCTAAGTTAAATACAAATGGAGTAATAATTGTAATTTCGTTCTTAGGAATTTGGGCACGAAAATATTAATTGGATAGAGTGGCCAGAAATAGAGCAAAGCGAACTGCTATTTGAAACCATGATGATGAATTCTTAGGTTCATGAAAGGAAGAAATGTCTTTGTCATCAGCTTCTGGAGGAATACTGTGTAGTATTCAGTTAAGATGTTCGCTATCCGAGGGGAACCTGGTATGTGGGGGGGGGGGGCGCTCGTATGCCGGGGACTTTGATAGATGAATGATGAAGGAGGTCTCTAGTGGTGGGGCATCTTTCTGCGAGGGATTCCATGAAGGGGACCTTGGGGGGGGGGGCTCCTTTACTGGGGAACCCGAAATATGAGATTTTTGAGAGATATGTAAAATGTCCTGTAAACGGGCCTCCTTCTCTATAGGGGCCCTGTTGGGGAAACTGGAGGGAGTTCGTTTGCCGGGACTTTCGAGAGAAATGAAAAGTATATGTGGGTTCCTTTCTTGGACCCGGAGGTCATTAAGATTTTAAGTCTGAGTGAAACCTTTGCCTCACTCAGACACTGAGGATTTTACGAAACTAATTATAGGGGCCAGCTGGAACTTTGGTAAAGAAAAGGTCTACTTTAACTTAATATAGAACATGGGGCACAAAGGGCCTGTCTAAAGGCCTAGGTGCATCGGTCCCGGAAGGGCTCGAACCCAAATACCATTCATTCGTTCACTCAAGACATTCGCTAATTAGTTAGTACTTCGTTTCTTTAGCCAATATTTTACTCATTTATATTAATTTATTGTGGGCCCGGTAGCTCAGTCGGTATAGCGACTGACGTCGGGCTGGACGGTCCGGGATCGAATCCCGGTGGGGACGAGATTTTCCGCCCGACCAGCCCGACCCTGGGGCCCACTTAGCCTCGTGTAAAATGGGTACCGGGTCTTTCCCGGGGGTAAAGTGCGGACGGGGAGTGCTGCTGACCACTCACCCCCTTCTAGTGCCGCGTTCATTAAAGAGTAGAGCTGTACCTCTACCCAACTTTTGGACTAAACCGGGTCTGTAACGGGGACACTTTACCTTTACCTTTACATTTATATTAATTTATTGGTCTTTTTGTGAGGTCCTGTTTAAATTTCACAGTAGTTTCGTCACATACTGAGCAAATATCTCGCTATCTGTTATAACCCCTTCAAATGCTCAAACAGAAAACACCGAGCATCATCCCATAAACGGTTTTTGGTTAACTGCAGTCACAAAGCTTTTACCGACAGAAACCAAATGTTTTGTAGAGTGTTAGTTTTGTAAAATCTGTTGAATGGCTACATCATTGTTTGCTTATGTCGACTCGTCGTCTATTAATTACTGTTATCACTTTGTGTCATTAAAATCGCGAGTGCTGGATGCGAGGTGGGCCATACGAGTTTAACGCCAACAGATGGTAATCGTTCGCGGCTCTTCTCTGCAAAGTGATGTGACATATGGCAGCCTCCCACTCGTATATAGCGTGATCCGACTGTGGTGCAACAATCCGAGTGCGTAGCTTCTCCGTGACGCGATATGTCACCGCTTTCCTGTCATATACAGGATGTTCCGATTATGGTGAAAGCGTTTTTTATTTTAATTCATCAGAATTGTAGCAACGAAAAGATTTTAGCCCATTTAATTGCAAATAAGGCAATATTTTAATTTTTTAATAATTTTATAACATTGAGATTTCAACGACTATAGAAATGAAAGTTAAACGGTGATTGAATTTAATAGTTTTCCAACAAGATGTGACTTATTCAGTTTATTACATTTCTGCAGACAGCTCTACATGGTTCGGGTGTTGACACCCATCATCAGGAGCTGGTACAGCTGTAATTACAGCTTCTGGTATTGATTAACCTTTTGACGCCTAATGTCAACTATAGTGGTCGTACCGCACCGCTAACCTCTAAAGTTGCATTTTATATATTTATTCAAGAAATATAGGCACTGAATATTTTAAACATGGTATATACTCTCAGTTTTTTTCTCTTCAAAATGCAGTCTGTTTCATAATTCTAACGTATTTGATTCCTGTATTATTCACATTTTATATACAGGGTGTGCTAAAATTAAAAAAATAATTCCGGCGCCAAAAATTTAACCGGATCTACTACCATCCGCTCCCGTTGTTGAGTTGGAACTGATTAGTTCTAAACTGAATCAGTTCCAACTCAACAACCAGAGCGGATGATAGTAGATCCGGTTAATCAATACCAGAAACTGTAATTACAGTAGTACCAGCTCCTGTTGATGGGTGTCAACACCCGAAACATGTAGAGCTGCCTACAGAAATGTAATAAACTGAATAAGTCGCATATTGTTGGACAATTATTAAATTCGATTCACGATGCACGGACTCATGAATATAAAATTAAGCGGTGAAGTTCAGTTCTTTATAATAAAATGTAAGTAACAATAGATGTTACTTTATCATGACGGTAAATTAATTTACATGTACGTATGAATGACAGAAACCATAATTTTAATTCCCTTCCTTCAGATTTAATTGGATTAAGGATTTCTTTCGCCGGTCCCAGTGGCCGCGCGGTCTAAGGCGTGGGTCTACGGCCGCTCGCCTGCTGAGATTGTGGGTTCGAATCCCATCGGGGCATGGATGTCTGTCTGTTGTGATTGTTGTCTGTTGTCAGGTAGAGGTTTCTTCGACGAGCTGATCACTCGTCCAGAGGAGTCCTACCGACTGTGGTGCGTGGTGTCTGATCCAGAAACCTCGCGATTGAGGATGTCATGGCTCACTGGGGGGCTGTTGTGCCAAAAAAAAAGTTTTCTTTCTTATTTTATTTAATGCACTGTGATAGTTATAGCTAATTTTAATACAGATGAACAAAGATTAGAGTGAATTGCAATAGACCGTCAATAGACTTACTTACTTATTCCATGGTGCAGAGTCCTTCTTGAGAAGCTAACTGGTTTGCAGCTAGTCAAGAAATTCCCCAAATTTCACGGAACCCGATGGTTCATTACCGCACTCACAAGCGCCCGCCACATGTCTCTATCCTAGGCCAGCCCAATCCAGTCCATATACCCACATCTCAACTCCTGGAGATCCATCCTAATATTATCCACCCATCTACGGCTAGGTCTCCCCAGTGGTCTCTTTCCCTCCGGTTTATCCACCAAGACCCTATACGCCCCCCTCCTCTCCCATACGAGCCACATGCCCAGCCCATCTCATTCTTCTAGATTTTATCATCCACACAATATTGGGTGAGAAGTATAGATCATTTAGCTCCTCGTTATGCAATTTCCTCCATTCCCACATTACCTCGTCCCTTCTAGGTCCAAATATTCTCCTCAACACCATGTTCTCAAACACCCTCAGCTTCCTTTCCTCCCTCAATGTCAGCGACCAAGTTTCACACCCATACGAAACAACCGGCAAAATTATAGTTTTAATAGACTGGTTGGTGTAAAAGCTGCAGAAAATTGGACGATATTTAGTGAAATTTCCTACGATATGAACTTGAACTACCATCTTTTATATGGATCTTGTTTCATTTGTCATAGGTATGGTCTGGATTTTTTAAATTATTTGCCCCATATATGTCTGGAGAGGGAGGCAGTAGATTTTTGCGAAAAGCTAGTGATTTTCTGTCAGATTTTAGGCCTAGACTCCCAAGAAAGAGTTTTCGTAACATCGTCCCCATTTAACTATGGTGTAAACTATCCTCACCCTTAACTATTTAAGAATCTCTAAAAAGCCAGGGCATGTTCATTAAGCTGATTTAATGTGGCATTTTTGTGTTTGATAATCTCCTTTTCCTGAAAACTGACCGCCTTCTATATTACCTAAAGGCCCATTAAGCAGTGATCGATCAGACATATCCGTTGTGTTACGAATTGAAATGCCCTACCGCTGATTGACGGTTATCTGGTTTACGTCCACGTTATCAGTGATAAATTAGGTAACCTGTCCTGGGCGTTTTCCCACCATTTACCTGCATAGCAACTAATCACGAGATATAATGCTATGTTTCTTAGTATTACTGTGTCTCTGGGTGCGTTCCGCGCCCAGTTATATATAATTCATCTATTAAAGGCTAAACGTAACCTACTTTATATAAGGAATCAGTCCGTACCGCGCTGTAAACACTTTCCACCACGGTTGTAAAAACCAGTCAGTTAATGTTGTATAAAGCGAAAGTCGCTCTTTGTTCTGAGGTCCGTACCAAACACTCAAGGCAAAGCGGACACCATGTACAATTTTCGAATATTAAACCTGGTGGTACGTAAAGAAACCGCTAGGCTTTAAATGGTTAATGTATTTTTAAAGTGATGCCACGAATCATTTTCCCTCTTGTCTCGTTCCTTCTTTTTCATCTCTTATTTATTTTAGGGCTGTTGTTTACTTGATATAACTTTATTGTCGGTAATTTGTCCGGCGGTATCCATTCCTTTAGTGCCGTAAAATCCTCCTGAAAGATGGTAATTTTTCTATCAGTTTCTCGACTTTAAATTTCCTTCATACTCTTGTTGGATACACTTTATTTCAGCTGTAACATATTGTATTTTTTTGGTAGGCTTTATCAAATTCCGCAAATTATTATTTTTTTTTGTTATCGGTAATATATTAAATCACGCACGTTCGCTCAGTCGATAATGCTACTGTCTTTTATTCTGTAGATGCTCGCTGTGAATACCGACCGGGACATCGTCGATCTTAGTGGTGTTTTCGTTACGTTTTTCTACACAAATTCGGTTATATTACATTAAATTAGGTTACGATCTCTACATGTTTTCAATTAATCATTTAACTTGTTAGCTTATCATTCTTGTTATAAAGTCATATTGTTGATAAATCCGTTAAATTCCTACAAAAAATGAATGTTTCCGATATGTTTCTAGTTTTTCCCGACGTTTCGGGCCATCCTACTTATCCCATCTTCAAGTGTCTAGGAATCCAATAAATCGTTGTATCCTGTTTGAACCTTGAAGCTTGGACTCGTAGGCTGTGTCGAAACGTCTGCAAACAACGACTAACTTAATGCTATGTAACAACACAGAAGAGCGAAGACCTCATCTACACCGCGGATGGAAAATTAAGTCTCCAAAATTTTCGGTGTTATACTGAAATGAAAAAAATCAGTCTGAACTTTTCTTTGCTACTGTCTACAAATGTAAACTTCGTAGTGGTGGAGTGCGTCCTCGGTGACTCAGTCGGTGTTGTAGTGACTAGATTTATCGACTGGGAGATTGAGGAATATCAAGATTCGCTGCATAAGGAAGGGGTATATTTTTTTTCCAAATTATTCAGAATGATTCTGGGCCCCAAACAACCTTGTTTGCCTTATTATTTAAAGTTTCTTACGTTGTTTGTTGTGTTTATTGGTGGTTGGCTTGGTTATGAAATTGCTAGATTTCTTTTGGGTGATAAATTTTTTTTCTATATATTTTTATAATGCTTTCTCTTTTTCTGGTTCTATGTGATTCATAACTTTTTTTCTACTTATGGCGTTTCTTTCGGTCCTTTGGAGATTGGTTATAGGGCTACAGCAGCTACCGTGGACTCTTCCCCCCTTTGGCTGGTGGCCGTATTGTGAAAGTGGAAACTAATCTTCATCTTGTGCTGACTTCAACAAATGCTGCTATATGTCCAATTCCCGCATACCTCTTATACGTCTCCACAGGGACACCTTTAACTTTACCTTTACCTTTAACATTAGTCATGCGTCGCCTAATGGCGGGGATACGTTCTGAGAGATGAGTCGTTAGACGATTTCGTCGTTGTGCGAATGTCATAGAGTGTACTTACACAAAACTAGATAATATAGCCTACAACTCACCTAGTCTATATATAAC
>Ga0136643_10011609_pt1 | contig 13079 bp, 10 predicted proteins | sample TergutLab28metaG_FD_96883 | JGI IMG/M metagenome (GOLD analysis project Ga0136643, IMG submission 96883) | Labiotermes labralis P1 segment gut microbial communities from Petit-Saut dam, French Guiana - Lab288 P1 (version 3) (version 3) | ecosystem: Host-associated > Arthropoda: Insects >...
GTTTATATATCTTCTCTTAAATAAGAATTCCCGAAAGCTGTTTGTTAGTCTTGGTGGTCTAGGATATTGTTCCCCCCCCCCCCCCCGACATAGTAAACGTAGTAATATCAATTATTTTTAAATATTTTAGTCCGGACGATAAAAATAGTTTGATTAAGTTTGTAAATATGCACATAGACATCTATCATGTAGAAGAGACCTGTCCAATATTTTTTTTTGTGTTGGCAGTTTTGGCAAAATGTATGCCGTTTGCGGGTAACGTGAAGTTAAATACATAAGAGTTGTACGTATAGTTATACATCTACACTTCTGTCTCTTTGTTTCTTCTTACGTCTTGTACAACACAAATATACTTAGAGCAATGTGAACCAATTTTACATTTTCCATTCCGTGCATTATGATTCAGTAGTTACAAAGTAAGCCAACAAATGCACGCACTTCGTTGGAATTACAATAACGTTTTAATACGTCAACTCCCACATATTTCGGGCTTCACTGGCCCGTCATCAAGGAGTGCACAGTTGCATACGAAAATCGCGTAGACTTTTCATATTCTCCAATATGTAGTAGAATTGTCACATGTTCGCCAATATATGACCTGTAGTAGATGAATATTGGACAGTAATGGGAGCAGCTTGTTGGTTTGAGTGTGTGCATGATGCTAAAGCCGGTGAAATGTGCCCTCCCTGACGATGGGCCAGTGAGGCCCGAAACATGTAGGAGTTGACGTATTAACCTTTTGACGCCTAATGTCAACTATAGTGGTCGTACCGCACCGCTAACCTCTAAAGTTGCAGTTTATATATTTATTCAACAATTATAGGTACTGAATATTTTAAACACTGTATATACTCTCCGTTTTTTTCTCTTCAAAATGCAATTTGTTTCATAATTCTAACATATTTGGTTCCTGTATTATTCACATTTTATATACAGGTTGTGCTAAAATTAAAAAAATAATTCCGACGTCGAAAGGTTAAAACGTTATTGTAATTCTAAAGAAGTGTGTGCATTTTCTGGTTGACATTGTAAAATTAGTATGAATAAACTATTAAAAATACAAATAACAACCTAAGCAAGGGTGTCCTTATTGTTGAACAATTTTTGGAGGCCGTACGCGATAATACGAAAAGCGAATATTGGCTTCGTCATGTCTGGCTGTCTATGTGTCTGTCAGTTTAACAGCCGTCCGTCCGCATGAAACACATCGACTCCCACGAGACGGAGACTTATGAAATTTGATATTTGAGCATTTTTAGAAAATATGTCCAGAAAATTCAGGTTTGATTAAAATCTGACAAATATAATGGATACTTTACATGAAGATCTATGTAAATTTCTAATAATAACTCGTTGAATTCATTTTAGAATGATAAATGTTTCAACAAAAGTTGCAGGGGAATCAAAACACACATTTTATGTTCGATGATGTACTTCTGAAAATCATGTTATTTATGAGATAATGTGGGAAAAAGCAATGTATGTTCGTGTTTCCGCTGCGACACTGATTATTACGAAAACACCACAATGTTAAGTAATACGTACATTACCGGTCTTGTTTAGACAGTGAATTAGCAATGTAGTGTGTGTTTCCAGAAGTTAAACGTTCATAACTTTTTAAAACCAATATGCCCGTTTACGCAAGATAACACCTAAAGGTAAGCAGATAAACATAATCTGAATCTCATGTTCTAAGACGGCAATAAATTCTAAAAGTTATTTATTATTCATTCCTGTTTTATATGATGTCTATTCGCAAATTACTAACAAATTATTATAGCTCACTCACAGTGTCTTGAAATCTGAAGAAACAATTTCAGCACTCGTACGTAGCCTATATCCCTCTCTTGAAACATTTTACTCATTAAAAACATCATGACGTCTATGAGCTCGAATTCGTTTAATATTCTTTCAGTTAGTCCTGTAGCTGTAATTAACATACTCCAAATAAATGTATTTACAGGTAACACGCCTTATACAGGGCCATCGAAAAAGATGGACGAGATTTGAAACCGCTATAACTTAAAAAGTACTAGAACGATTTACACGTTTAGCGTCTTAAAATGTTACGAAAAGTTTAAAGATTTAGATTCACCTTAGTACATTTCAATATGTGCACCGTTTGTAGCTCTGGAGACGTCCAAACAAAATTCTATCTCCTGCCACGTTTTCTGAATCATATCTCGTGTTACATTTTCAATGGCTGATGTGATCCTTTCTTGCAGGTGCTGGATATTCCTTATATTCTCAGCATACACAATGTTCTTAATGTACCCCCACAGGAAAAAATCAAGTGGAGAGAGATCTGGGCTTCGAGGTGGCTAGGGTATTGGTCCACCCCTTCCAATACAGGCATTAAGGAATCTCTCATTTAAAACGTCAGTCACAAAGCAACTGAAATGGGGAGGAGCTCCGTCTTGCATAAAAATAACCCTACTTACAATTTCTTGTTCGAAGGTTACAATCTGTGGAAACACGCACTGTTCAAGTAAATCGAGATAGACAATCCCGTCCACCTTTTTCGATGACCCTGTATTATCTCACGGCATACATTGTCCCACATGTCTCGTCTTTAAGTCATATGCAGGGAGAACCAAGTACCAAATAGAACAGCCGTATGCAAGCGTACGTATACGTCATCATCATGTAAGTAAAACGTACATGTGTAGGATGTTCAGAGAAATGTCAGTACTTTAAATTGTCTGTAATGTTGTCAACTGGTATTTGTATATTTATCATTGTTAAAAATTAAAAGAACATGGAACCATTGATGTGTACGTGAAACACGTTCATTAAGTGTCTTTTGTGTTTGCGCTTTTTACATTCAAACACACACACACACACACACACATATATATATATATATATATATATAATTGTCCTCAAAAAAAATATAACTTTTGTCCCTCTGGTCATCTATGTCCTGCGCACTACGTGGGTGAATACTCAGTGGTGAGTTCCGAATGTTCGCCTATTCCTTTGTACTTGGTTCCCCCTAAAGATTGGTTACTTAGGCCGAAGCATTTAGCAGAGTGTATCGTCTACCTGTTCAGCACTGCAGCCCTTTAAGTTTGGCTTTGGCTTCCCTCACGACAGATGCCTATTCTATTCTGTCCAAAGTGCTTGTTCTGCATCTTTTTACACCTACATTCCGTAAGTCCATTTAGACATCGACCATTCACCTTCATCTAGGTCCTCCTTTTTTGCTCCCTCTTCCTGGTTTGCCTTTAGTAACGTCTTCACTGCCTTTTAAGCATCCGTTCTTACAGCATACCCAAACCATTCCAATCTACGCAGGAAGTTTATACTACGGTTTAAATCAATGCGTGTTCATTTATTTGCAAGGGCATTTAGTTGAAATTATATTAATAATATGCTGAAAGCACGGAGTATGAATAACAATAAGATATTCCGGTTGTATTTTGTCACCACAATTAATGTAAACAGACGTATCATAAGTATTGCCAGCACGATTTTCAACAATTGTAAAGTTAGTCAGCACAACTTTTAAAAGCGGGGTCTTCCATAAACTTCCGTTGTTCTTTGAAAAATCGGTAAAAATAATTACATCAATGGTGATTGGTTTTCACCTTGGAATTCAATATTTAACTCACTTAGTTTAGCTGTAAGATCTGTCAGGAAAACACAGTCGAGCAGCCGCCGACGATATACTTATAATTGTCGATGTAAATCACTTCTATCCTGAGGAGCTTCCACAATAGCTGAAGAAAGACCTTGGAACCCGAATAAACATTTTTATCAGCTCAGCCGGTGGAATTCAGTATGTAACAAAATGAAAAAAGTATCCCATTAGTGCTCCAGGAGTTTGATTTGGCTAGTTTGCCAACCCTACGCACCGGCCGCATTTACCCCACAGGATTTACCTGGTACTCAGTTTTGTTAGAGGCTAAGGCGACCACAGGGCCATAATGCGGCCGGAAGGGAATCGAACTCGCTATATTCTGGCTTGTAGCGCAGTGTCTCAGCCAACTGCGCCACCATGTACCCCCCAATACGTAACAAAGTCTCTATAATGTCCTCAGCGAAGACGTCTAATAAATGTATGAACAGACTATGTTGAAGAGTGCATTATTTGTTACCACAACAAACTCAGTTCTTTGTTAAAACACCACACATTTTAAAGATTTGCCGCACCCTGAATCAGTAAGTTATGGCAAGTAACGTATGTGGATGGGCTCAGCACTGCGTCGTCGCTAAAGATGAGATCTCATTAGCCTCAATTTTCAAGACTGATTAGCAGTTCTAAAGCGGATGCATTGAATCATCTTCTGTCACTAAAGGAACGTGTGAAGGTCGTCACATGAACATGCCCTTCCTTCTAGAATAATCTATAAGGAGAAATGAGTAAGCGCATGTGCTACCGTACTCTTACTGTGTGTATCTTTATGTCTCCTCTTACGTAACTGGAGGACACCCACAACCTCTACATTTTAGTTTACTATAGTCAGTAGTCATAAAGTGGCACCGTGTAAACTCACGAGGTGGCATCTACATTAGCACCATTTTATACAGGGTCATGAAATTATGTATGTCAATAGATGTAACGTTAACAAAAACAAGTTTATAGGACAGAATGTTTGTTTTAACATTTCTTTCCGAATTGTCCTCTCACTTTCTTTTCGTCTTCTTAGCTTCATCCTGTCATGAATTTATTGTCTTCCGATCCCACGGTGTCCTATTCTTTCATTTTTAACCTTCCAAAACTCGATCTGCTGTTATAAACTACTTCTACTAATAACACTGGTGAACAAAGATTTTGTCCCATGAGGAAAAATGTCTGTTTCTGATGTATTGTTTGACGCTTAATTCAAATATGTTTCCAGAATTTCTCTATCACCCACACCTTTCGCCTTGCATCAGACTATGTGCAAGCACAAGTCTACATACTTGAGCCACTGGGGTCCTGCAGGAGGTAGTCTAGACATGTTGTAACAAGCAAACAGTCACATATGACTAACATTCCTCTGCCGATTGCTGGCCACAGCTCAGTGTGTTATCGTCTCAGAAGTACATAGTGTTTGTTCCACCATTAATATGCCAAAAAAAGTGCGTAAATTCATTGGATGCATTCTGCTACATCTGCGGTGAGGTGACATTCAAATCGCGAAGATGGTCTTTCACACCCCTGATGAAGTAATGCTGTGAGCATTATTTTGGGTGCAAAGTGGGTGATTAGGACAAGAGTTGGGCTCCCCATTTTTGTTTTGTGACATATGCCAGGCGTCTCGCGGTATGGGCAAAATGTTCACGCTGTACGCCTTTCGCCATTCCTATGGTTCGGAGAGAGCCCACGGACCATGTTTCATATTGTTACATCTGCCTGACCAGTATCACTGGTGTAACAGCAAAATCAAAACACGCCGTTCAATATCATAATTTACCATATGCGATGAGGCCAGTACCTCACGGTGCGGAGTCACCTGTGCCAAAGCCTCCAACAAACATGACGCAGAGTGACAGTGAGTCAAGTGATGAAGATGTAGGTCAAGCTACCAACAATATGGATTGTGATCCAACATTTACAGGAGCCTCTTCTTCCAAAGAACCACAACTGCTGACTCAAGAGGACCTGAATGATATCGTCCGCGATTTGAAACTGTCAAAGAAAGAGGCCGAACTTTTAGGCTCCAGCTTAAAGGGCTGGAATATTCTGCGCGAGGACACTAAGATGTGTTTTTACCGTGGGCGCCGTGAAGAATTCAAGGATTTCTTCTCCCTGGAAGATGGTGTCGTGTTTTGCAATGATGTTTGTTCCGTTGTGGAAGTTCTTGCCCATGAATATAATCCAGATCAGTGGCGTTGTTCATCATTTCGTCAAAAGTCAGCTTGAAGGTGGTTCTACTCCACAACGGAAATAGATTCCCCTCCGTTCCTTTGACTCCTGCAGCCAACATGAAGGAAAGTTGTGAAAGCATGAAGCTACTGTTGGAAAAGATAAAGTATGACGAATTTAATTGGAGGTTATGTGGTGATCTGAAGGTTGTGGCACTGTTACTCGGAATGCAACTCGGGTACACAAAATTCTGCTGTTTCCTGTGCGTGTGGGACAGCCGGCACAAGACGAATCACTATGTAAATAAACTGTGGCCTAAACGAACATCACTGACACCAGGGAAGAAAAATGTCGTCAATCCTCCTCTTGTTCTTCCGGCGAAAATTTATCTGCCCTCTTTGCACATAAAGCTAAACCTCATGCAAAACTTTGTGTAAGGTATGGATAAAACGGCCGTGGATTTGAATATGTGGGGAATAAGTTCCCAAGTGTGAGTGGCGCACAAATCAAGGAGGTTATATCTATAGGACCCCAGATCAGGGAACTGGTGCAAGACAAACAGTTCGATGTAGACCTGAATGAGACTGAGAGAAATACATGACTGTCATTTAAGAGGATTTGCAAGGACTTCTTGGGTAATCACAAAGCAGCGAACTATCAGGATGTTGTGCAGGACCTGTTGACTTCGTACAAAGCTATGGGATGCAAGCTGAGTCTGAAAATCCACTTTTTGGAATCACACTTGGATTTTTTTTTTTTCCAGAATATCTCGGTGAAGTCAGTGACGAACACGGTGAAAGATTTCACCAAGACATTATGGCTATGGAAAAGCGGTACCAAGGCAAGTGGACCTTAAGTATATTGTGGCAGACTATTGCTGGACACTGAAGAGGGATGTACCTTACGCCAGATACCGCCGAAAGTCATAAGCCTCAACATTTTAGAGTACGTAAAGTACTATTTTGCACATTTAAATTCCTCTGTAGCTTTGAAACTCTACCTGATAGAAAAACTCTGTATACATATCTGAATTCAGCATAAAAAATACTGCTTAGTTCATATATTGAAGTTCGTGGGACAAAAAAAGTTAAATTGTGTTGACCAGTGTAATTTATAAGACAATGGAGACACTAATGAAAACGCTGAACACAACGTCACGAAAAGTAAATCTAGGTGTCACTGTAGTCTCGTCGTTAGATCATCACTACAGACTGTTTAGACTACGTCTATCAGAAACATTTCCTGTGATTTACACGTGTATGAACAGCGACAATTTTCAAAGGAAAATTGCCGTGAATATGAAGATAGCCGTACGTGTTGAACTTGGAGCGCAAAATCTATTAAAATAGCAACTCTAATGCATCTATAAAGTTGTTTTCGTTTAGAAACAAAGTTGAGTAAAATATAAAAAATCAGTAGCATTCAGATTAAATACAGTGAAGGCGTAAGTCTATTTGTTATCAATATAAAACACCAATTTTCAGTATCATCAGTGGCTGCGAACTTGTCATAAATATTTAAATAAAGCAGAATTACTCAAATAAGCCTAATATTGTGAAAAGAATTCGGAAATGCGCAAAGGAAATATTTTGTTAGTTAGTGACGGGCGATGCCCTATATCGATACACTTATCCTGAACCCTTTAAACGCCGAAATAAATCTCATCTGCCATCTCATGGCTTTATTAGGAGCTCACCATATTCTCCACATTGGCAGGATAAGGGTTAAATGTGACTATGCTGTCACTCAGGTACAATCTTCTTTCTTTGCCATGGAAATCGTTGTGTTACCCGCAATGCAAGATTATTGTGTAACGTAGATGATTATGAATACGGACACAATTTGAGACATTCTATAACCGGAAATAATTTCACGAGTTTCCTTTTATATAGAATGTCTCTGAAATATACGGCACTCCTGCGGAAGTACTGTACATTCCCTTTAAAATCACCGCGTGCGCGGAACATTATATATATATTAATGTGCTGACTACGGCAAGGGCTAATTGTTTCTTAACACCAAAAGTCTCATGAATTCGACGTATCTATATTACTTGGTGTTCTTACTGGTTACTGTTTCTATGGTGCGAAGCCTTGTAGTTGGTAACCTAACCACACCGTTTCACATTCCAGAAAACGGTAATAATCGTATTCACTTCCATGAGAACCTCAAATCTTGACCATTTTAGACGTACTAGGAAGTATTGAAATCCCATAGAACAGCATCTGAAGAATTTATATTAAGAAGTCACGGATCTCATTGTGTCAAAACTGCTTCCTGCCTATGTCACGTATGATCTGTAGTACCGTGGCCGTAATTCGACAATGGCGTGGAGAAGCCACGTATTCTTAGTGTATATTGCTGGTTTGGTAGGTGCTGACATAGTATATACTTTAGTCAATTGTGCAAGTACTTAGAGCATCTCCATTGTTTCCGTTATTAAAACTTATACTGGCTCCTTTAACCTGATATGAAGAATATGAAAATTAGCTGACAAGGGGAGAAAAATAACAATGTATTGTCAATATGAAATGAGTGGAAAGGAAATTGATTGCTTAGATGTTCCATGGGCGCACAGATTGATATATATCAATAAAACAGATTTATGTGTTATGTAGATATTAATCGCAAATGCACCAACTAAAGTGAGAGGATGATTGTGTATGGCGAGTTGGTGATGGATCTGTCGTGGCAGCTTAGGCAGTTCCTGGAATGTTTGATGAAGCCCACAGAACCCCTCAAGAAACGAGGTCACCATGCTATACTCGTATTGGTCGTGGCCAGTACAGTAAACTTCTTGAGAGTTGGACGTATAGGTGTGAAACGTCAGCATGTACACATGCATCTTGCGATAGGAAGAAATGTTTATAAGCTTTTTGTTTATTTGGTAATGTAATGGGACTGTACCACGCCCGACTCGGATTTTAAGTGTCCATTTGTTCGTCAGTTTTCACTCCACATTTCCATCAGCATCTGCTTTTATTAAGACTAATCTGACATACTTGCTTTGTCACCTGCTCTCACCATGACCTCTTATTGATATAAACTGATCACCATCTCTGTTTTAAAATAAAAGAATTATTGTGAAACTAGAGCATAAATTGTAGGGTTTGAAGTTCAATCAAATGTTATGAACCTACTGCGTGAAACTGATACGTACATTGTGCTGATTTATGGCCAGTGGTTGTTAATACAAAACAGTGAATACAGTATGAACAGTAGTATTTGGATTGCTGTTGATAATTCAGCTGATGGGTTTGAGACCAGATTAATAACAGAATATGTGGAACGCTGAAACCTAATCATGTAATGGGAACTACATTTAGGAGGTAAAGAATGGTAATTTTAAGTATTTCTGATTCTTTGTGATCTTGTTTGTTTCCTTCACTACTCTTAACATTGGGATTTGTTAGTGAACCCAGGAGTTGCCCAAGGTAATTGAGAACTGAGCATTGTTAATAGTGCTGTGACATACTAGGTGTTTTTGTGTTAATGCATTTGTTCTCATCTGGTGTTGGGACATCCATATGTATTGTCTATTTTCTGGATTACTGTCCTTCCTAGTGTCTGACTGGGCTTCTGTACCTTTATTAATGTCTATGCTTTCCTCCAATAAACTGACATCCTCACTGTAAGCCACCATTGCATATGGAATATTATAAATTTCTTACTACATGTACATAGAACATTTGCCATCTTTGTCATTTAAAATACCAGTTGCGTTGTGGGTAGCGATGTAGGAGATGTGGTGTTGTGGTGGTGCCCTTTTCTGTGTTAGTGTTAGTACTAGTTTGAAAAATTGTTGGCCTCATTCAGACAGCACTCTTTTAGTTTCTGGCATTAAAAACCCCCCATATTTTCTGCTACTGTTAGGTTAGATGCCTAAAAGCAGCAAGTCTGGTTTGTTGAGAGGTTGACATATCTAGAAAACCAATTACTGTTTGAAACAGAATTTATATTGAGTGTACAGAAATTTGTCATGTATTACCCATTCTTGTTTGTTTATTAAAATTGTATTTGAACATGAAAATATTTCACAAGGATCCTGAGTCAGTATTCACAATTACCTTTCATATTATTTTGTTGTGTGATTTTGCTATAACTGTGATTTTGTATATTCCTGTATTTGTTCTGATTTCCTAGATGTGGCCTGTGCTGCACAGCCTGGATTGAACAGTCAGTATATTTTTGAACAAATTAGCCCATGTAAACATCTTGTAATCCCACGTTTAATATTAATTATACGGCTTTTTTCTGCCCTGATTTTTTGGTATCATGTATTTTTTATGCATTGGCCTCTACTGTTTTTTTTCTTTCATACACAACCTATAGGGCTCACTGACACTTTTTTTAGATGTGTATTACTGCATTGTTGTATTGGACTGTTCCTAATTCATCCTCTCCTCCCCTGTATGCAGCCATATCAAAGACAAGGAAAACTTTACTTTTTTTTTTTTATTTCTTTAACAGGTTGCCAGTGTACTGACTGAATTTTCTGCAGAAGATTGCTGGTCATTGGGTTTAAATAAGGCAAATCTGCTGTGTTCATCATGTGACAGCCTACCAAAATTTGATCTTATTGTTTTAAAGTAAGATTCTGATATCAGTGTGCTTGTCTGTGAAAGGACATATGTACATATCAAGCAAGCCAATTCCACATCATTATATGTGGTCAGATAAGGGGATGTTATTTTGTCTGACAACTGGCATCTTAGCTTCTCTCAGTTTTGCGTTTTGGCAGATGGCACAGCAGTCATCGCTGTTCCAATTTGATATGAGCTGGAGTCTATGCTTGTTAATTAAATGTATGGCACTTAATGTTTGGTGTTTATTTGCCATGATAAAAGTGCTGGAAATATTTTCCTTGGGCTAAAATACGTGTGTCACATCTAAGTAAACACATTCCATAGGAATGGTTGAAGGTTTGCAAGTTAAACAAGCATACAAGAAGTGTCTAGCAACAGTGTTTGGATAAAGTAACAATCATATGTATTTCAAATCTTGAACTCTATAGACAGACCTGAGAAGCTAAACTTACACTTAGCTATTCAAGAAATTCCTCATATCTGCTGGATGTGTTGCTGGGAACATGCCAGTTGCCTTTTCTTTTAGTGTTCTGAAGAGTAAAGTTACAAGCATAATTTTAACCTTAGATTATGATATAAAAACTTACCTTCATCTCAGATTTGATTGGAGACTGGAGTTGTTGTTCTGAGTCACACTCAGAAGACCCAAGTCTCATCAGAAATCACTTCTTTTTCTTAAACTGTAACCTACCAGGGTGGTTATTTAAATGTAGCATATGGTTTATGAAAAATATGTGTACTATTTGAACAGGGAAACATTAAATTATGCAATCAATGGCATTTATGTAATATAAAACAGATAGAGGAGCATGTCTTCAAAATTCTGTAAATTTTTTGATTGCCTAAATGTCAAATTAATTTGTAGGGGCATTTTCCAACATGCATTCACATATGTGAATGCAGATCTTTAAAATTTTTGTACCAATAAAACATGTAATATGTCCACAGAAGATAATAATTTCTGGATGACAGTGGATTGTCACTCCCCCAGCAGCTTTGTTGGATGTCCAGAACTGATACATTTTATGTTCATTTTTCTTTATATACTAAACATGCCACTAAAACACATAATTTAATCAGAAAACCAATTTCAATGTTTGTTTAATGCACAACTGCTGAATCAAATAATCATATGATTTATAATAGCCAGTATGAGAGTGCTGCAGTATACTGAATAGGACCATTACTTCATTTAATTATTAGACCTTGTAATAATAAGTTTCCTCGTGGTGGGAAGCTAGAGTTGCCTCAAGCCTGTGTGAATTAGGTTGTTTCTGCCATGCTGTTTGTCATGGTGTATATAAAAGTCTTAAAACCTGCCTTATTCTCTTAATGTTGAATATTTATGTATGTATATCAAAAAGTTAACAAGTCCATGGAGCATAGTCTTTCTTGAGAAGCGCATGGTTTCACAGCTGGTCACGAAATTCTCCCCTGTTCAGAGTTAGATGAATCATAGTAAGTGTTAAGTAATTCCATGGTGTCAAACCAGTTCTTGTATTTCAGTGTGTGCATTTCTGTATGCATATTTACAGGGAACACTGCAACCAATGCTGCTGCAGGGATGAAAGTGCATATTCAGTAAAGCGATATGCTCAGGCTCGACTGGAAGTCTGTACCTGTAAATTTGGTGCTTACCCCCAGATACAAGGCAAGTATTGGTATCTCAATGTATGTAATGCGGAAGGGTGAGTCGATGATTATAGGTACATAATAGTGCTGAATAAATTGCAGTTGAAGTTTGTCACTGAGTGCCATGAAACAGTGCTGCATTTAGTAATCCTGAGGACAGTGAAGAGGAGTTTATTGTGGTCCGTTTCAAGCCTCTGTCATGGCTTTTCCTTGGGGGGAAATTAGGAAATACATCAGTCAGGACTGGCTGAGATTCAAATTGGGTGTCTTCTGAAAAGACGCCATCACTTGAGACAATTGGCTCAGGAATGGGGAGGCTTGTATAGATGTTCCCATCTCTCACTTGCAAACTAATAAGTTCATGCAGCCACATCTACAGTCCCCCTTCACGTAATTATATCTTAATTTTTCTGGATGCAATCTTCTTTTCCTTGGACACTTCCACACCCATTTCCAGTGAAGTGTACATTAATTATCTGTCTTTTATACTCCTACTGCTTAGATCTTTCTTCATTCTGTGCACAAAATATTTAGAATTAATGTCTAATGAGGAAGTAATATTTGTCCACATATTTTGTCTTTTAAAATTGATGGATTTAGGTGTAATTCAGTATTTGGTGTCTACGTTGTAAGTTGTCATAGATTTCATTTTGAGGTCTTCGCTCTTCTGTGATGTTTCACAGTGGAAATTGGTACTTTCTTACCAGCATTTTGGGAGACCATGTTGGCCCCATCTTTTAGGGTCAACATGTCCAAGAATAATGGCAGAGCAGGTGTGTACATGAATATGTAGAGACAGTGTGACCATTGATTAACAGGAAGGGTTACGGGGACGAATCGGGGAGCACTAAGAGGATGTTAAATGTGACCTTAGAGTGTGGCAGAAAAGAAGCAGGTTAAGCAAAAGCCTGAACTCTTTCACATTTAATTTTGTTGTGAACCAGTTTAACCTTTACGCAACGGGATTTAAATTGGCTACAGTCAACCTTCGCGTACGACATTATTTTCGCTTGGCATTTAAATTTTTGTACATGGTTTACAAAAAACTTTATTATTTCAGGAACCAA
>Ga0136643_10011610_pt1 | contig 13079 bp, 8 predicted proteins | sample TergutLab28metaG_FD_96883 | JGI IMG/M metagenome (GOLD analysis project Ga0136643, IMG submission 96883) | Labiotermes labralis P1 segment gut microbial communities from Petit-Saut dam, French Guiana - Lab288 P1 (version 3) (version 3) | ecosystem: Host-associated > Arthropoda: Insects >...
AACGTAGCGGGGAATTTTGTATTTTGCAATTTTATTTTTGCAAAAATCGCGCACATCTTGTACCGTAAAATCGTAACCGTCGTGCGGAATAATAAACGCGCCGACATCCTCGCCGTAACGAGGCGATTTCACGGCAATCACCTGCACATCTTTTACGCCAGGCAACGTATATAAAAAATCCTCCACTTCTTTGGGCGAAATATTTTCGCCGCCGCGAATAATCATATCTTTCATCCGACCTGTTATGCGGTAATTTCCGTTTTCGTCTTTCACACCCAAATCGCCCGAATGCAGAAATCCGTTTTTGTCAATCACTTGCGCCGTTGCTTCGGGATTTTTGTAATATCCTTTCATCACGTTGTAGCCTCGACAGCAAATTTCGCCTTCTACGCCAACAGGACATTCTTCGCCTGTTTCAGGATTTATAACAACGACTTCGACAAATTCAAATTCGCGCCCAACAGTCGTACATCGCACTTCAAACGAATCGTCAATGTGCGTCTGCGTCATTCCGGGCGAAGCTTCGGTCAAACCGTAAACGCTCGTAATATCCATATACATTTTTTCGTTCACTTGGCGCATCAATTCCATCGGACACAAAGCTCCTGCCATAATTCCGGTGCGAAGCGAAGTGAGGTCGAACATATCAAACATCGGATGATTGAGTTCGGCAATAAACATAGTCGGAACGCCGTAAAGCACCGTGCATCGCTCTTTGTGAATGGAAGCAAGCACAAGAAGCGGGTCAAATCGCTCAACCATCACTTGCGCGCAACCCATTGTCAAACAAGCCATTGTAGCCAATACAACTCCAAAACAGTGAAACAACGGAACACAAACGCAAAGTTTGTCATCCTGCGTAAATTTCATATGAAGCGCGGTAAAATAACCGTTGTTCGTAATGTTGTGGTGCGAGAGCATAACTCCTTTCGGAAATCCGGTTGTTCCCGATGTGTATTGCATATTTACTACATCGTGGCAGTTTACGGTGTTTTTTATCGCCGTGTATTCCTCGTCCGATTTTGTACTTCCAAGCAGCAGAATTTCAGCCGTGTTGTACATTCCGCGATATTTTTCCTGACCGATATATACAGCGTTTTTCAAACACGGAAATTTTTCGGAAATCAAATGTCCGCGCTGCGAATTTCTCAATTCGGGAATAAGCTCGTAAATCATATCCACGTAATTATTTCCCGAAACGCCATCGGTCAAACAAAGCGTGTGCATATCCGAATGTTCAATCAAATATGCTAATTCGTGTTCTTTATAATTTGTGTTTACCGTAATGGTAATTGCGCCCAATTTTGCGCAGGCATAAAGAAAAGTGAGCCAATCAGGCACATTTTGCGCCCAAATTCCAACGTGCGTTCCTTTCGTTACGCCGATAGCCATCAATCCTTTTGCCATATTATCTACTCGCTCGTTGAACTGCTTCCACGAAAAACGCAAATTGCGGTCGGAATAAACAATATATTCATTGTCGGGCGTTTCTTTTGCCCAATGTTCGAGCCAGTCGCCGATTGTTTTGTTAAAAAGAGAAGCCCCCACCAAACCTCCCCCACAAGGGGAGGCTTCCAGACTATGTTTGTTTACTGAATTTTTGTTCATAATTTTTCAAATTTCACGCCTTTATCACATTATCATTTTCGCGTTTTTGTTCGTGTTTTCGGGCGAATGCAATTCGCTCTTACGTTGCATTTTGTTCATTTTTGCACTTCCCAAAAGCCTCCCCTTGTGGGGGAGGTTTGGTGGGGGCTCATCACATCGGCGTATAAGCAACCACCAAAATCTGCGCCGATTCATCGTTTAACGCTTCAATCCTGTGTTCAACAATGGAATCGTAATAAATACTGTCGCCGACGCCAAGTATGTGTTCATTGTTTCCGTAGTAAAATTTGACTTCGCCTTGAAGTACATAAATAAATTCCTCGCCTTCGTGTACGGAAAAAGTCGGCGACTGCTCAGCCGAAAGCGGTTTTAGCGTAACAAAAAACGGCTCCATATAGCGACCCGATTTTTGCGAAGCCAGCGCATAAAAATCCATATGCGAATTCGTGCCTGCCACTCGATTTAATGAAATCACAGGCTGTTTAAGCTCCGATTTGCGATGAATGACAGCTCCAAGTTCCTCGCTGTCGTCAAGAAAAGTGCCTAAACGCACACCAAGCGCACGAGCTATTTTGATAAGCGAACCCAAAGTCGGAATGTGATTACTATTTATTATTGTATCAACTTGCGATTGAGTTAATCCCGAACGCTCCGGTAGCTCCTCTAACGGAATATTTTTTTCGGCACATAAAGTAACGATTTTATTTCCTACAATATTTTGTTCCATATATATAATGATTATAAACTAAAATCAGAATTTCAACTATAATTTCGTTTTTATTACGGGTGCAAAATTAGATTTTTTTTTCTGCAAAAAAAACTTTTGTCCGAAAAAAATGCACTTTTTGCAACAAAATGTGCATTTTTCCACACAGTGTTTTATTGTTATCGTTGCAAAACAACCCTTTTTTTGAAAAAGTAATTCGACTGATTTAATTAGCGAGTTAGCCGATTTTTCGATGTTTGTTTGTGACATTTTGTTATAAAACCGCATATTCAAACAAAAATCAAACAAAATATTCTAAATTATTTAAAAAATTATTGCATTAGGCGGTTGCGCATTTGTTAAAATTCAAATTTCTTTTTACCTTTGTGCTTTAATAATAACTTTTTAAAAACAAATTAGAATTATGAAAACAATGAAATTTTTTGTTCCAATTATTGCTATTGCAATGTTTGTGTCGTGCGGTCCCCAAACGGCGAATGAAAGAGTGAGTGAAAACAACTTCACAGTGCTTACCTACGAAGAGCGCGCTAATTTGACGCCCGATGATGTTATAGCACTTTTGAAGCAAGGAAATCGCGAATTTGTACGCGGCTACACCACAGTAAGAAACAGTCCGGATGTTATTCGCGCTTCTGCCGAAGGACAATTCCCAATGGCTGTAATTTTGTCGTGTCTTGACTCACGCGTTCCGGTAGAAGATGTTTTTCACCGTGGTATTGGTGACCTTTTCGTTGGTCGTGTTGCCGGTAATATTGTAAATGTTGACCTTTTGGGAAGCATGGAATTTGCTTGCGCAGCGGCAGGTGCGAAAGTTATTATGGTACTTGGACATGGTGCTTGCGGTGCGGTAATTCACGCAATGAACGATACGCGTCTTGGTAACATTACTGAAATGTTGAGCAAAATTCGTCCTGCAGTAGGTAATCACACAAACTCTGACGACCTTGCACAACTCAAAGCAGTTACTGTTGAAAACGTAAAATTGCAAGTTCGCAACATCCGCGCAGGCTCAGAAATTTTGAGAGGAATGGAAGAAACAGGTGCAATCAGAATTATCGGTGGATACTATTGCATGCACACCGGACAAGTTGAATTCTTTACAAATATCTAAACAAGATAAAGAGATAAAATGATAAAGGCTTGCGCTGAAATATGCGTAAGTCTTTATCTTTTTGGGGCGAATTGAATTCGCCCTTATTCTTATGGGTTCAAGACAACTTTAAGATTGAATCAATGAAAAAACAAATACATTTTTGGTACGAACATTTCGGAGCGTAAAATACGTGAGCTGATTAAGTATTTTAGTTTTGAATATTGAGGCTAAAAAAGTATCGCAATTGACAGGGATTTCTCTTCAAACAATAAACAAATTTTACTGTATGTTTCGCGAAGGACGTGCTAAAAACCGTCGAGTGGAATTTATTATAAGATAAAAGAATTCAATAAATGAAAACCGCCGAAAAGAGTAAAATCTTTTCGGCGATTTTTATTGTTGTCAATTCCAAAAAACAAAAAAACCGTTTGGAAATTCCAAACGGATTTTTTATAAAACTTTTCAACCGATTTTTATTCAGCTTTTTCAGTGTTTTCTGTTGTTTCCTCAGCAGGAACTTCGGCAGGTGTTTCTGTAACTGCTTCTTCCGCAGTTGCTTCGGCTTTTGCTTCTTCTGCAATCGCTTCTACTTCCTGTTCAATAGCAACAGCTTTTTTCTTGGCAATTTCAGCTGCTTTTGCTTTGTTTACGGCTGCTTCGGCATCAAGACGAGCTTTTACTGTTGCTTTTTTCTCGGCTGCTAATTGTTCTTTTGTCTTTTCAACGTTTGAATTTTTCTCAGCTTTCCAAGCATCGAAACGTTTTTCGGCTTCTGCTTGGTCGAAAGCACCTTTTTTAACACCGCCCAACAAGTGGTTTTTCATCAATACGCCTTCCCACGAAAGAATGTTGCGAACTGTGTCGGTTGGTTGCGCTCCTGTTTGAAGCCAATACAATGCTCTGTCGAATTTTAAATTCACAGTAGCAGGATTTGTGTTCGGGTTGTACGACCCGACGCGTTCAATAAATTTGCCATCGCGTGGCGCTCTGCTGTCGGCAATCACGATATGATAGTAAGCGTATGACTTACGACCGTGACGCTGCAATCTCATTTTTACGGGCATCTTTTTAATTTTTAAATGATTATACCTAAATGCTTTTTCTCGAAAAGCGGTTGCAAAATTAGTGTTTTTTATTGGAATAGAAAAATTTTGAATATAATTTTTTCTTTCTTATCTCATTACTTCAATTGAAACCGAAAGCGTATTTCCCTCATTATCAACAACTGTAACGGCGTGTTGTCCGACTGGCAGATTGACCGATAGTTTGTGAAAATTGCTCGTGGCATCGATATATTCGTTGTTGATATGCCAAAAAACGACAGCGTTTTGGCGGTTGTGAGCGAGTTCGAAAGTAATCACGCCTTCGCTTCCGTCTAATTGTCGAGGTAGAAAAACGCGCGTATTTCCTTGCGGATAAATAAATTGCATCGGATTGTGCGAATTTCCACCGCAACCTGCTTTAAATGGTGGAAGTGAGCGGTAACTCGGATTGTGCTGTCGATAAAACCAAGCCCACGCAGGCGGAAGCACGAACCAATTTCGCTGAATAACAGACTCTTGACCGATACAGTGTTCGTAAACTCGAAATCGCTCGTCTGCCGTGAGAGTTACCCGAATATGATACGGACAAACTTCACTGCGCAAACCAACGGGCAGAATTAAAACGCTATCGGTCGCATCGCAAAAACGTCCGCTTAAATGTCCCGATTTTCGACAAATTTCTGCTTCGATAAATTCGCCATCAGGTCGCTGAAACCATTCTGACGAAGGCAGTATTTCAAAAATATCGAACATCACCGGTCCGGCGGTGCGCGCGCCGGTCAAGTTTGGTCTGCCTTCGCCCGAAGCATTTCCCACCCAAACTCCAACCGCGTATCGCGGTGTAACGCCAACTGCCCACGCATCGCGAAATCCGTAACTTGTGCCGGTTTTCCACGCGATGGTTTGCATTGTCTGAATGGCTTGCCAGTCAATATCCTCCGGGCGATTTACTTCTTTTATTGCGTTAAAAACTTGCCAAACCGAGCCTCGTTCGAATGTGGTGTTAATTTTTCGCGGTTTTTCGTCAAGCAGTGAGGTAAATCGGGTGCTTTCCAAACCGAGCAACGTTCGCGCCATATTGGCGTAAGCGTTTGTAATATCACCCAACCGCGCTTCGGCACCGCCCAAAATAAGCGACAAACCGTAATGCGAAGGCGGTTGCGGTAAAACAGCAATTCGATTTTGTCTTAAATAATAATGAAATTTCGGAACGCCGTGCCGGCGCAACATATACACCAACGGAATATTAAACGAACGCGCAACAGCATCGGAAGCGGAAAGTGCGCCTTCGAATTGCAAATTGAAATTTTGCGGTGCAAAACCGCTGATATTCATCGGAATATCGGGAACAAGCGTTTTGGGTAAAATTTCGCCTTCGCGCAACATTGCTTCAAGCAGAAAAGGTTTCAAAACGCTTCCCGTGCTTCGATGCGACTGAATAATATCTACTTGACTTCCAAATCTTTTGTCGCCGAAACGCACATTTCCGCAATAGGCAACTACTTGATTTGTGGTTACGTCAATCACAATCGCAGCGAGATTTTGAATGTCGTTGCGGGCAAATTCGCGGTGGTGGCGTTCGAGCAAGTTTTCTACGCGGATTTGTGTTCTTTTGTCGATAGTAGAAACGGATTTTTCGCCTCGTCTTGTACGATGAAATTGCTCAACCAAATGCGGCGCAATTTGCGGTAACGGACGCGGCTCACTCGGCAGATTTTCCTTTACGGCGAGTTCAAAAGTGAGTTGATTGATTATTCCGTTGTCGAGAAGTCTTTTCAGCAAGCGATTTCGTTTTTGGAGCAATGCATCGCGATTTCTGCCGGGATGTATTAGCGACGGTGAATTGGGCAAAACCGCCAAAGTAGCCGCTTCTGCCCACGAAAGTTGGTCAGCCGAGCGACCGAAATATCGCCACGAAGCGGCATCAAGTCCAACCACATTTCCGCCAAAAGGCGCGTGCGAAGCGTAAAGAGCCAAAATCTCATCTTTCGAGTAACGAAATTCGAGGCGTGTTGCCAAAATTCCCTCGATTATTTTTTCGCCGAAAGTTCGATTCCTGTTTCTCGAAAGGCGAATAACTTGCATCGTGATTGTGCTTCCGCCACTCACAATGCGCCTTTCGCGGATATTTTGAATAGTTGCGCGCGCAATCGACAGCGGATTTACTCCAAAATGCCAACGAAAATATTGGTCTTCAAATTGAATCAGACTAATTTTGAATTTTTCGGGAACAGTGTCAGACGGCGGAAAACGCCATTGTTGGTCATCGGCAATTCGTGCGCCGAGCAATTCGCCGTTTCGGTCGGTTACAACAGTCGAATACGAAACATCAAACAGTTGCTTCGGCAAACAAAAAATATACGCAATGAGCAAAACAGCAAGCAAAGTTATGATTGCTGTTTTCTTTTTTGGGATATTTTTGAACTGATAAATGTGTTTGATATGTTCAATGATATTTGTTCGTGAAGATTGAAATAATTCAGTCATTTGTTGTTGTCAATTTTTCTCGCAAACCACAACATACTCCTTCAACATTGTATTTGCAGTTTTTCCTGCTTTATTGGTCGGCGAATTTTTGCTTGGCATTGATTTGTTACTTAATGCACGCTCATAAGTAACAAGGTGTTCAAAACCATTTTTTACAAATTTTTCAGCAATAAATTGGTCGGTAGGAAGTTGTACGTTTTTGACGGTGCGATTGCCAACAACATAAATTGATTTTCCACCTTTGCGAATACTTTTCGCAACTCGCAAAATAGAGCTTTCTAAATCGTTATAAAATGCGGAAACTTCCAATGCTCGTTTGTTATCAACTTTATTGATTTCTGAAATATAATCGGCAATAATTCCATTTTGAATGTTTTGTTTGAGTTTTACGCCACCCATCAACATTCCGTCAATTTTTCGTGCATAATCAACTCCAAGCCATTCGTTTGAAAGCGTTGAAAATTGTCCGTAAGCGACTGTTGTGCGACTGTCACCGTAAGGCGGACTTGTTAAAACTACATCGAAGTATTCATCTTTTGGCTGAAATGTGGAATATTGCACATCTACATTCACTTTTTTATCTAATTTTGGAAAATAGAAATTACTGTATAGGAAAATTGCATCTTCTACCTTTTTAAAATAAACACCAATCACATTAGGATTGAAATGTAACAAATCTTCCGACTTCATACGAAATAGCTTAAATTCATTGTTACGAGTGTAAGAACATTCACGTACAGTTTCGGAAAATGGAATTAAAAAGAAATTTCGTGTGTTTTTGTTCTCGATTTTTTCAATAAAATGTTTTATAACCATTAAATTATCAATCACTTCTCTTGAAAACCAAAAATCAATATTTGTAATTTGCGGTCGTTTTAACATTTCAATATTTTTCTCGTCTTTCAGAAATTCGTAGATATTATTTCTTAATTTTCTTTTTGCCTCAACAAGTTTATTTACAGACACTTTTGTAAATCTAACTTTTGAAATCAAAACAGCCAAAGGATTGATATCAAAGCCGTGCATCTTGGTCAATCCACATTCCAACCCGCTTGCAAACGAAGAACCCGAACCGCAATAAGGGTCAAGGAGTTTTCCGTTTTTTATGTTTAATTCTTTGAAAATTTCAATACCTATTTGAGGTAACATAGTAGCGGGATACTTATGCAAGTTTGGATAAACACTTGTATAAGATTGACCGATAAAATCGTATTTTTCATTTCTAACAACTTGGTACATAGTTATAAATTTTCGTTTACATAGTTTGGCAAAGTGGACATTCTTGCAATAAATTCAGCATCAACATTTTTAGCAATGAACGATTTATCAAAGAATTTAAACATTCCTCTATGTTGGGGATTGTTAATTTCATTATAAAAATTGACTGTTGCGAAACCAACCAACGGCATTTTTGTAGGATTGTAGTCAATATTGTATTTTTCCTTAATTGGATTGTCGGAAGTGGCAATTTCCATCATAAGTTTCCATCTGACAGTTTGTCCTGCCCTTTCTCTCAACGAAGTTTTGAGTGACAAAATCATACATTTTTTCAACGTATGGTCTTCATTTAACGAATAAATAACGAGGTCGCAATCGGGTTTTTGCGTTTCGCCATCAACGTTGATAATCGAAACTTCTTTGAATGACGGAACTTTTGAAACTTGACTTGTGATAAAAATATTTTCACGAATGTTGTTAAATTCTTTGTTCTTCAAGAAAATATAAACCAAAGCCGAAGAAAAAGAATTACCTGCGATGGATTTTAATGCTTGTTTTTCGTCTTTGATTTCTCCTTTTGCTTTACGGTCTTGCAAGTAGTTATCAACAAAAGATTTTGCCTCATTTAGAATGCGAAAAACTTCGTCAAAAACAGCCAAGCAAGCAATTTTTTTGTCCTTGCTGTTATGATTTTCGACAAAATTTTCTACCAAAGCAATCGTTTTCTTCATATATGGATTTGCTTTGATAGTTTCTAAAGCCTTAATTTCTTCTTTATTAAGCATATTACTATTTCTAATTTTAGTCATTTTGAATTCGCCCCACAAATGTACGCATTTTTCTCTATTCCCAAAACACTTTCTCTACCTCACAACCCTCACTCTCCCAGCTCTCGTTCTGGCATTCACTTCCGTATCGTACATTGCTTCTGCCTGAATGGCGGGAAGTACGAAATTACCAACGTAAGATGCTTGCAGGCGAACGGTGAATGTTTTGCTTTGAGTCGCTCGTAAGTCGAAATAAGTTAGTACGCGGTCGTCGCGAATATCGCGATAGGTGAATGTGCTGTTATTCACATCGTTGTCGGGTGCGGAGAACATTCGCTCGTTGAAAATTTCCCAACCCGAAGGAATGATGTGCGTGAGTGCCAAATCACTGAGGTCGCGCCGACTTTGGTTTGTAACTCTGACGATTGCAAGAAAATCACTTCCTTGTTGAAGTTCGGAAACTCGTATCGCGTTGCCTGCCAAATCGGTATAAGCAACTTCAATTCTCAAATTATTTGAAATTTCGGGCAACGTATCGTTCAGCGGTTTAGATTTTGTAACAAGATTGACGTACAAAATTCCGTCGCCGTTGTTCGTGAGTGTGATATTTCCCGAAGCAGGTCGAATAGGCAATTCGGTTTGGTGAATGGCTTTGCGCGAATTTACGACGGTTTGTCGTCTGCCGTTCAAAGTCCAGTCGAAATTAATACTTCCCGAAGTTTTTTCTGCCAATCTGCCCATTGCAATAAGCGCGTAAGCGGTTGATTGTGTGCTGAAAAACTGCTCTCTCGACAAACGCTGAGAAATGGATTGCGCTTGTCGGAAAGCCTCATCGAGTCGTCCCATTAGCGTTAAAGTTTCGAGAATCATCGCTTCGTCGCGAATAGATGAGCCGAACGTGTGTCTGCCCGAAAATTCCTCGACCGAAGTTGGAATATTCAAAATTAATTCATCGGCGGCATTGCGTTGTCCGTTAATTACATACGCGGCTGCCAATCGCCAACGTGCTTGCTGTGAGAGATTTCGCATTTCTTTCATTCTGTTCATCGCACCTAATTCGGGCGAGCCTGCGAGGGCAAGCGTATAAAGTCGATAGGCTTGTTGAAGTTCGGAATCTCGCGAATGACGATTATTCGCACTGCTCGGCGACCAATTTTGCGCTTCACGGCGTTGGAAAGTTCGCCAACGATTTAAAACGCCCTCATTTACTTCATAACCTTTCTCTCGCGCCAACAAAAGAAAATGTCCGGCGTAAGTTGTAACCCAATTATTTACATCGCTTTGTCCTGCCCAAGAAACAAATCCGCCGTTATTTAACTGTCTGGCGTACAGTTGCTGAATGGCATTTCGCACGTTTTGCCTTATCCGCTCATTTTCATCGGCACTAACTTCTCTGAATTGCGAAACAAACAGCATCGGAAACGCAACGGAAGTAATCTGCTCGGTACAAAAATGTTGATAATTTTGCAGAAAATCGAAACGGCGAGTAATATCAACCGACGGAATGCGCGAAACTTCGAGTTTTGCCCAATCCTCGCTCGTGGCTTCACCGCTCATTTGGTACGAAAGTTCGACCGTTTCGCCTGCGTTAAGCAGTTTGTTTTGAGCAAGAATAACAGGCGGATTTGGATTTCGCACATTGATTTCGATTGTTTCTGTTGCCGTTTGTCCGTTTCCTGTGGCGGTAATCGTAACGGTTTCAACGCCTGTTTTTCCGTTTGTTTTCATCGAAAAAAACACCATATCATCGCCCGGCTCGCTGAATGTGAGCGTTTGCCTGTTACTGCCGACTGCTTGTAAAAGTCCGGTTGTTTCCACTCTCACGGTAACATTTCGCACTGAATTTTCCATTGCAAAAATATTGACCGGAAGCACAATCTCCTCGTTTGTACTCAACACGCGCGGAAGCGACGAAAGTACCATCAACGGCGCGCGAACAGGCGTCGTTTTTTCGGCATTTCCAAATGCGCCGTTTTGTCCCGCAACAACCATTGTGCGCACCGAGCCGATATACGGCGGAAGCGTAATTCGGTGTGTATTAGTGCCGTTTCTCGACAATGTAAACGGTCCGAGATGTTTAACAACAGGTCGGAAACGGTTTGCTTGACGGTCGGACGGGCGAATTTGCTCGTCGCCGCCAACGCTGAAAAGCGAGCCGTATTGTCCGCCGAATGCGCCGATTACAAAATCGAACATATCCCAAGTGCGAATTCCCAACGCTTCGCGCGCATAAAAATGATTCCAAGGATTTGGCGTGCGGAAACCGGTCAAATCCAACAATCCTTCATCAACAATCGCCAAGGTGTAAGTCATTGGTTTTCCGCTTCTTTCCGAAACGCGAACGGTAAATTCCGTTTCGGGACGAAGCACATCAGGCATTTGAATTTGAGGTTCTAAAATGGATTCTTGGTTGAAAACCATTACCGGAATAACGCCGTACATTCGTATCGGCAAGTCGTTTACGGTTTGTGCGTGAGGTTGCAAAAGGCTGATATGAATGTAAAAATTCGGCGCCATTTCTCTCGTAACGCGAAATCTGTATTTTGTATCTTGCTGTCCCGAAACTTGCACCCAAGTGCGTTTCAGCACGGTTGAGCCGTTTTCGATAGAAAGCAAAGCCGTTCCGCCTGCCGAAGCGGGAATGATTACGGTTACTTCCTCGCCAACATCGTACGAAGTTTTATCGGTCGAAAATGCCAACATTTTTATTCCGCTCGCGTCGCCTCTGTTTGCGCGACCGCGCCAGCTGGGCCAATCCACAAACACAGTTCCGCCCGTTGCGTGTCCGCTTTCGTTGTCTTTTACAAAAACCAAATATCGTCCCCAATCGGGATAATTTACCGTAAATCGGAAACTTGCTCTGCCGTTTGTCGTTCGTAATTTTCCTTGCACAACAGGCGTGATGGAAGTGTTATTCACAAAATTCTCGAACGATTGATTTTCCTGTTGCCACCACCAACTCCAATCGAGGCGGTAAATTTTATATTCGATGTTGCTTCTGTTCGTTGGTCGTCCGTCTGCATTGAGCGTAACGATATTGAAAACGTGTTCGGTATCGGTTTCAATGTGATTTCCATCGGGCATATTCAGATTTATTCCGACATACGAACTGAACGGTGAAAACGGCACGGATTGCAAATAAATACTCGCATCACCGCCTTGCTCAAAAACGCGCGTAGTGATATGAGCGTTCAACATTCCGGGCGCATTTTCTGCTTCGGGCAACTGCATTTGAAAGCGCGCAACGCCTTCGTTGTTCAATTGTCCCTCGAAAATTTGCATCTCGCTCGAATGAAAACTGCTTGCAGGATTGTTGAAAATGTATCTTTCAAAACCCGCGAACTGCGTTTGAACACGGCTTAACCGCATTTCCACTTTCGTGTTCAAGTTTCGGGCAGTTGCGCCTGTGAGCCACGACGAAGTGAGCGTTACAGGAACATTTCGTTGCGAAGCGTTGAGCCTTGCGGGCAAATCAAGATTAACCCTCAAACGGTTTGGTCTGATGGTTTCAATCCGAAATGCACGATGAAAAGTTGCTCCGCCAACTCTGATGTATGCGTTCCAAACGCCTGTCGGGTCGTTTGGCTGTGTCGGAAGTGTAAAAGAATAAAAACCGTTCACACTGCCGGTCGCAACTTGGCGATTGTAAAATTGTCCGAGCGGATTGTAAATTTCAAAGGTAACAGGGTGATTTGCAGGAATTCGATTTTCGGTATCGTGCAAAATAAACGTAATGTGAAGCGTGTCGCCCGGTCGCCAAACACCGCGCTCGCCGTAAATAAAACCTTTCAATCCGCGTTCAATTCGTTGTCCGCCAACGTCAAAACGGCTCGTGGAATTGTCCTCGCCCGGAACTAAACGCAGATAAGTTTTTTGTCCGCCGTGTTCGGCAACCAAAACAAACGGTTGTCCGTTTGGTGTTATCACGGCAAAACCTTCCGAGTCGGTTCGCGCCGTTCCAATCGGTTGAAGTTGAATGTTATACAGTGTAATTTCGACATTTGCTATCGGTCTTGTGTCCAAAATACTGCTTGCCGAAATCCACCATTTGTTATCGGAGTTTGACTTGGCAATCACGCCGATATTTGAAACCATGACGTTGGTTGCCGCCACTCTGTCCGACTGCATAAAATAGG
>Ga0136643_10011612_pt1 | contig 13078 bp, 8 predicted proteins | sample TergutLab28metaG_FD_96883 | JGI IMG/M metagenome (GOLD analysis project Ga0136643, IMG submission 96883) | Labiotermes labralis P1 segment gut microbial communities from Petit-Saut dam, French Guiana - Lab288 P1 (version 3) (version 3) | ecosystem: Host-associated > Arthropoda: Insects >...
AATTAAAATTTTTAACAACCTTCCTCACGAAATCAAAGACTTAGCCAATGATATATTACCATTTCGGAGTGCTTTAAAGAGGTTTTCACTTGCAAATTCCTTTTATAATAGTAAGGAATATTTTAATTATTGGAGACGTTCCATTGAAATTTAAATGAACAATTAGTTTCAAGTACTTTAATGGTGTACTTTATTTACAGCTAAGATTCTTCCAACTCTATGTATATTATATCAGTATGTAAGTGACAATGTCTATATCCACAGGATTGTATCCTGATTTGGATTTATAGAACGCAAATAAATTACAATTACAATTACAATATTAAAATTGTCAATGCCCAACATGTCAGATCAGCATATATTTTTAAGGAAATTAAATTGACGTTGCTCAAAACTAATGCATCGATATGGTTCAACAAAATGTGTAAAATACATCATTTGACACCTAGATATACATGCACAAACATGACAGGCAGATGGAAGCATGTCACCAATGCCACACAAGCATCAGTACATGCTCTTCGCCAAGTATATGGCTGCTCTCCTACCCAAAAGTACAATACACAGCACAGAGTAGGTAATGCTCTTAAGTAGAAATAACATTCAATTCAAATGAATTAAAATCTGCTCATGTAATTAAGAAAGAGAAGTTTGGAAATGAGAACTTGCATCACAGACACCAGCAGTTTCTCAGTGCTTGTGCAACATCGGCAGCCATGGCTACCAGACACATCGGCAAGAGTATGTGTTAATTTTTAATTTTTTCTTGGGCTGTTCTCTGTGAGATCTGCAGTAGAGAACATAAGAAACAGGAAGTTATATTTGTATATGAAGATTCAACTCCAAAGGGATGCTACATCTTCAGCAAAACACTGCAAGAAAATTAGAAATTTTACATATAAAAACACTGTGTGGGCACAACACAAAGTTTTTGGATGTTACAGCAGGTGGTTAATATAATACAATTAATGCTTCAAAGGGTCACGGTATACTTACAGACTGCTACTGTGCATTCTTTCAACATAACCTTGGTTCTTACTATTCTTTTTATAATTTAATACAATTTCAAACAGTTTCGTGTCCTTGTAGTGCAGTGCACTGCAAGTGCAAGTGCAAATATGTCTTTTATGTTAAGTGCAGCCAGTTTTTCATTTGCACAGTACATGTTGTCACTGGTTCAATGGCCATGATCACGTAAAACACACATTCTGCATGAAGATGGCAGCACCTACTCACCGCATTCTTCTCAGCTCTCATGCAGTCCCACAGTGGCTCAATCCACTCTCCACACAATATCCGAAACACCATCATGAAAGAGTGGAAGAAGTCACTGAAATTCCATCTATAAAACAAAATGGATGCTTCATCTCCGTGTTTACGTGGTCTCATATCAAAATAACAGCAGTTTGTTTTTTGTATGATAAAACCAACCAGATGCACTAATTTCTCAAATTTATTTTTGGAATAAAACTCTACATGTTTCAGACAGTTCTTCTGTCCATCATCAGGAGTTTTTCACTGTACACACAACAATGGTATATGTCATACAGCTTGCAAGCAGGATCAGGGTGTTCCATCCTGATCCTCCTCGCAAGCTGTCAGCAAACCTGTATTACATATACCATTGCTGTGTGTACAGTGAAAAACTGCTGGTGATGGACAGAGGAACTGTCCGAAACATGCAGATTTTTATTCCAAGAATAAATTTGAGAAATTAATGCATCTGGTTGGTTTTATCATACAAAAGTTATCATGATGCACGGTCACATGAACATCAAACAGTTCGTTCTTTTTTAAGTGTGTTATTTAAAGATGATTCCAACTGCCAAGGCATCAAGTTGTTCTGATATAAAAGGTAAATCAGTCCTTTTACAGTGGTCCAGAGGGTTCCAGGAAGTTAAGGCACCCAGATTTCATGACAAGGGCACAAGATGGTGGTAATGTTGTCAGCCTTATGCACCGGCCGCCTTTAACCCCAGGAAATCTCCTGGTACTCATTTCTGTTAGAGGCTGAATCGACTGCAGGGCCATAGTGCGATTGGAAGGATTTTATGTCAATGAAAAATTCCAATGACACCAGCTGGGATCGAACCAGCGACCTTCCGATTTGTAGCACAGAACCTTAACCACTGTGCTACCACGGTCCCCTTGTTCTCACATACAACGACCAAATAACTTTACAGTTGCTTGTGCCCTTTATAACTATCCAAAACCTCAATTTAAATCACCAGTTCTCTGTTTATTTTTCAACTTTATATTTTTTGTCTTATATTTTATATTTTCGCAACTGAATTTAACTTTAAATAAGAGTTATTTCCATCCTTAAGATACAACCATGGCAATTCACTATTTTTTTGTACATCAGCACACATTAATTTCCAACCACATGTTGCAGTCATGACCAGAAGTGGATGGGTTGGCCTTGGGACTATACATTTAGATGTACAGGGCAAGGACTGCCAATAGGAGTGCAATTGGAGAGCTTTCTTTGGACTATGGTCTTTGCAGTTATAATAATCCAGTGTTATCCAACATTTGACAAAAATCTTATGTTTATTGGACCGTGCATCATCTTGACAGTTGAATAAAGAGAGACCAACTTGATGTCACTTGCGTTATTATTTCATTATTTAATGCTCAACATGTTTCAAATGTTAGTACATCCATCCTCAGGAGCTTGCGACTTATTTGAAGAGTTATTTCATGGGTTGTATTGCTCTGGTTCGATGTGTGTTGGTGTTACGGTGTGGTTCGGCTGGGGTGGTGTGGTATCCGGATGCAGGCTGAAGCACTGCTTCAGCCTTCATTAAATAATGAAATAATAAAGCAAGTGACATCAAGTTAGTCTATCTTTATTCAACTATTTGACAAAAAGTTTGACAAAACAGCAGAACGTACAAAATATCAGTAAAAGAACAAATAAAGGGAGGTAAAATTTCTGACGATCGTAAAACAGCATTAACTTTTAGTGGATGAATTTAAGTGCTAATTGTGTCTCTTGATGACCTGAGTTTTTCTGGCTTAGCATGGACATTTAAACTGTTACCACCTAAACATACAGAGATCAATGCTAGGCCATCCGCCAGTACATTTCAGAGACCAGCACATGGTCTTGTACCCCAGTGATGAAGGTTAACAATTAAGGGCTTCAACACTCTCTACACAGCAGCAATGTGACTGTACCTTGGAACAGGATCAGGGAAAAACTTTTCTTCTGTGTAGTCTTTAGAGAAAAGCTGCATTCCAATCACAGCGAAGATGTAGATCACAATAACAAGCACAAAAGTGAGGTTTCCCAGAGCACCGATTGTAGAGATGATGATGCTGAGGAGGACCTTCATTGTGGTCCATGACCGGGCCAACTTCAGAACCCGCAACTGGAACAGAGTAACGTGTAACTCGCAGTGTCTAACAAAGTCCATGTACAAGCAGAGCAGGTCTCATTTTATGCCAGGCAAACGTTCCTGAAAAACATCTTGCGAATCGAAAGTGCACAAACTGACCATAAAATACCCATTGAAAAACGCCATATTTACTGGGGGTTCAGGTATTGACAAGCTCATCCTGTATAGTGTATAACGATACCACTAGTGGACCTACAGACCTGTAGAGTATATATATATATAGTGTATAGGCAGTTTATACACATTTCCATACATTATGATACACTTCTACAGAATAGATTTATTTACTTCTAATGCAATAAACATGAAAGGGATTCACTCCCATAGTTTTAGGTATGGTTCATTATGATAGGACTGTGGCAGTCTTGCTACACAAACACATTTTAGTTCATGACTTAGCACTTCCTATAATTCTATCAGCAATATCACAAATTGTATGTACACGAATATGAGCGAATCTCACATTATGGAACATGTCAGCAATTCATTCAATTTTTTTCAAGTCAACTTATTATGTTTAATTTGTCTTTAATACTGACTGTCTTCTGCCGATTTGTCACTCGCATTGCACTAGGTGATGTAAAAATCAATTCCTCTATAGGCCAGGACAGGCCCTGAGGGTTCCAGGAGGTTGAGGAGCCCAGACTTCAAGACAATCAGCACATGAAGATGGTAAGGTTGTCAGCCCTACGCACCGGCCGCCTTTACCCCCCAGGAAATATTCCTGGTACTCATTTCTGATAGAGGCTGAGTCAACCCCAGGGCCATAGTGTGACCGGAAGGATTATGTCAATGAAAATTCCAATGACACCATCGGGAATCGAACCCATGAACTTCCAGCTTGTATCACACTGCCTCAACCAATGTGCCACCGCGTGCCCCTCACTAGGTGATGTAGGTTTACATTTATCACTCATGTTCATACCAAAAGCCAATGCTGATGAAGAGGGAACTACCTCAACTGCGTGATTATATCACCAACGCTATCAATCCACACACATTTTCAAATTTCAAATGTCATAGTTGTGTATGACACTAACTTAACCTCTTCTCTACTGTTTATTTAATGAAACAAAACAACAACAGAGGTACAAGTTGCCACTTACCAAACGCAAACACCGGAGAACAACCAGGCTGTCCATTAACTCAAAAGACAGGTCCAGCAAACTAGCCGACACAATAATAAGATCAAAAATATTCCAGCCACAAGCAAAATACTCTTTGCTGAGTGCCAGAATTTTCAGGAAGCACTCCAATGTGAAGATTGATGTGAACACCTGCAATCAACAAACAGAATTATGAGGAAGTATGTCGATGTAAGATGGATGCAAATATGGCGACTGCAATGCATGCCAAACCACTGGGACAGTTCCATTGTACAACGTGCCTACAATTACCAAGGTGTAGGAAGCCTTGGTACCTCATATCAACTGGGATGGTCAGCATGATGAAAAATTACACAATATACGTAGTTTACGTTACAATCTATAATTACTGAATTAACAATGAAAGTTTTACATTGAAGTTCCTTGTTTTTATATATAGAATAAGTGAAAGTTAGAAATTTAAATAAAGAATTCTCACAACAAGTGTGGAACGGAATAAAAGTTAGGATGCAAAAAATGATGTCAAAATTGCTTATCACAGTGGCTATTGGCTGACTGAATGGCAGAGTGACTAACAAACAAACAAATTAACTAACCAACTAAAACCAACCTACATACTAATTAACTAAGCAACTAACTGACTAAACAACCAACTGACTGACCAAACAACTAACAAATAACACAATTAACCGACCGACTGACTGACCAACCAACCAACCAACCAACCAATATCCTGTTATAGGGTATTTCACATGCAGTTCATGTGTATACAACTATTAATTCTTTTCTGTTATACAAATTAGGATGATAACCAAGGAGAGTGACATGGTAAAAACAGGTACCCTGAATGAAAATGGCAGATATGTGTGAAAGTTTTTCCAGAAAATGTGCAGGGTAGAGATCACTTGGGAGATGGTAAGATAGGGTCCCACACCAAACTACGGTGAACATGGCAATTAAACTTCTGCATCAATAAATGGTGGGGAATATGTAGAGTGCGGAGTGACTGCTAACATCAGAACAAGGACTGTGCAGTGAAGGTTCAGTAGTTAGTTAGATGCTATGAAACAATGAATTTTGTCACCACACTCCTACTTTGATCCAGCTAATTCCAAGTCATATCCCTGAAAATAATTTATCTGCTCCCATCCCTGTTTTCTTAAGACCTAATCAATGGAACTACTGTAAAATAAAAGAAATAAAAGAAAGAAACACACTGTAGAGTGCAAGGACAGATGTGTGATTTTTGACAAGGTTAACAGTAAGTGTTTTGGTTCCTACTGGTTAACAGCAGGCATGCCTCTGCACATTTTAAGTTGACATCTTAATTTTTTAAGCAGCACTGGCCATTGGTGGTGCCTGGGATAGCTCAGTCGGTATAGCGATTTGATAGGGGACGGACTGTTCGGGGTTCAAACCCCAGTGGCGACGAGATTTTCTGCAGCCGTTCAGAACAGCCCGTGTCCACTCAGCTTCCTGCACGAAGGTACTGGGGTCTCTTTCCTGGGGCGTGGCATTGACCACCTACACCCATCTAGTGGTGAGGTTACAGAAAGGGCAGAGATATACCTCTACCCATCCCCTGTGCCTTATGGCATGTTACAGGGTGAAATTTACATTTACTTCACCTGTCACCAATTTATTGTGCAACATGTCCTATCAAACTGACTACATTCTGCAACTAAAGCCATACATCTTTCAGTAACAATCTATGTGATGCTATTTGTAAATGGGTTCTTTGACCATGTTTCTATTGAATATAAGTTGCAGGTTGTTTCAGATGGATGTTGACAGGTCTCATGTGTTTAAGACAGGCCATTTTTAATATTACAGGATCCATTCATGCCTGGCATTAAGGGCCTACATGTGGAGGTAGAAATACAAAAATCAGAATTTTTACTATTTGTATTCTAGAAGAAATTGACTTAAATTTTGATGTGGAGCAAACAGGATGTCACCTTTCTTGGTCTCATACTTGCATACTTTCATGCTGTCCACTTCAAGGCTGAAGTGTGGTCACTCATTCATTTATTTATCATGAATTCAAATACTCCACTTTTGGTAATGCAACCATAGGAGACAGAATTAGTCATCAAGCATACCATTCCAATTAAAATAAACAGAAACTGTCATAGTCATGGTTTAACAATAAAATTAAACATCACCATAACAATTCAAATCTTCTACAATAAGATTCTCACATAAATTTCAAACATTAGCAGAATGTAATACATACAGGTTTAGTTCTTACTGTAATTTAAATATTCAGCTGAAGTATAAAATGAATGTAACTGTAAGAAATCCTTAAGAAATATTTTAAACTGATTATAATTACATGACAACAGCTTTATTGGAGTAGGAAGATTATTATATATGTTGATACCAGCACAATGTGGACCCCTATGGTAGACACATAAATTTGATTGTGGCTGAAATAAGTTCTTGTTATTTCCAGATTTAATGATATATAATACAAAATTCTCTATTATTGACAATGAACATGGTTATAGTATTTGTGTATTGAGCTGTTAAAGGTAATATTCCTGAAATTTTAAAAAACTCTCTGCAGGAACCTCTGCTTCTGGCTCCCATCATATTTCTAATAATTTTCTTCTATAATCTAAAAACTTCCATGCTATGTGAGTAGTTTCCCCAGAATAACAGTTCATAAGTCATTAATTAATGAAAATAAGCATAATAAATAATCTTAAGTATACTTTGTGATAAAAATGGTTTGACTACTCTATGTAGCAGGGTTGGCTCAATCAAGTTACAGTTTTATCTGTGTGACCCTTCCAGGATAATGTATTATCTATCACAATTCCTAGGAATTTTAAATTAGAGGTGGTAATTGTTAATTTTTTATTATTTTGTTCCATAACCAAATTATTAAAAGAACTGTTTTTTTTTGTAAAAAATTGTATAAAATTGGGGGGTTTTAAAATTTAATGACAGCAAGTTAGTATTAAAGGACTGATGAATTTTATAAATCATAATAATATCATTCTCAAAAGATACTGTGATTAGGGTTACTGACAATTAGACTTGTATTTTGTAACTTCCATTTGAGTTGATTTTGAGTGGTATTTTAGGCAGATCCTTAATATAAATTAGAAACAACAAGGGTCCTAGGATCGATCCTTGAGGGATACCACAATTTACTTTCCCCAAGTTGGAGCTTGTGTCTTCATTTGAAAAATCGTTACTTACACTGACTCTTTGATATCTGCTTTCAAGATATGATTTGATTAAGCTATATGCTGTGTCTGTAAGTCCATAAATTCTAATGCAGCTAATACAATGCCATGACTAATGCAATCAAGTGCTCTCTCCAAATCAAACAAAAAAGCACCCACAAATCTTTTTTTTTTTATTTAAAGCTTCTAATATTTCATAAATTAAGTCAAAAGCGTGTTTTTGGTTGACGAATTTGACCTCAATCCAAATTGTTTAGATACCATATTGTAATTACTGTTGAAGTGAGCCAGAAGTATGTTGAATATGACCTTCTCCAGCAGCTTTGAGAATGAGGGTAGCAACGAGACTGGTCTATAGTTGGCCACGTCTTTTTGTAAATAGAGGATATACTGCAAATTCAAGTCTTCTAGGACGTCATGCTGTGGATATCACTGATTTAGTCTCTAAAGAAACAATGGGAACCTCAGACTGAAAACACTCGACTCTAGCAACACACCCAGGCTGTCTCCCCCCCCCCCCCATGTTTTGCACTTTTGCTTTCCTTTCCTTCTGCACGACCTACCCATGGCCCTGTCCGCTGCACACTACCATTTCTACCGCTGGCTGTTCCACCAACACCACAACCCATCCTCTCCCTACATACTACAATCATTTTTTCCATGTAGCTCACTCTTCTGAACTACCCTGTCAATGGAGGTGCCAAGCATCTCTGCCACGTTGGTAAATGTTTAATGTGTCACAGCAAAAAACACTTGAGTCTTCATAAACACAACTGTAAAAACTTAAATCACACAAGGAAATATTAATTAAATCGGTTAATCAAATATTAAACTTGCATTTCCTACACTATAAAATAAATACGACTAGCTGTAGCGGTTGTCAGCGTTGAGGTTTCTACAGCACTGACTAAGAATATTACTGTCCTCTTGGACATGACACCGTACAGTCAGTAGATGTACAGATGCGTCCAAGGACACTTCTGCTTCCGACATTACAGTAATGCATAACACGCTGATATACATCTATCAAACTACACAGCATCACATTCCAGAACACAGACACCTACAGTCTTCATACTTTATGTTTGTACTGAATCTTTAAAGAGTTCTGATTTATTTTGCAGTTTATTCACTTGACAACGCTTATTGCATGGTGGTGTTATCCTGACAGTGCATAAAGTTCTGTGTCATCATACTCTTTGGTGTAGCTAACCAAATCCGGTGCCTGAATGGGAAAGAAAAAATTACATAGAAACAATGTTTGTACTATGTGCAAGAATTTAACAATTCTTGCAACTTTTGTGAGCCCACAACAAACTGTATTCTGTGTGAGACTTTGGCTCTCGCAGTAGTGAATATCAAGACCGGAGTCCTCTGGAATGTCATGCCACATAATCTGGCACATAACTGCTGGTGTTTCTGACAGATCTGCTGCTAACCTGAAAACATAGGCAGCAGATTACCTGAAACATTTGCAAACATCTGCCAGACTACAGTGTCAATTACCAGAAAACCATAATCCTACACAAGAGGTCTGTGGATGAATTCAGGTCCAAGGATGAATGTGTGTGTTTGTACACCCATGACAGTTCTGGAACTATGCAAATGCATAAACCAGCGGAAAAAAAAAATACACCTGAATGGAGCCATGCCAATTGTTGTTATTTATTGCTGCAAGTTTAATTTGGCTCTTACTTTATTGCCTATGTCCAGTGCCTGTCGTACTGACCCACTCATGCCATGGTGTTCCATTGCAAGAAACATCGTGTTCAGAATGATGCAGAGTGTGATGAGCAGGTCGAACAGTGGGTCACGCACCACCTTGTACAGTCCACTCTGAAACCTCAGCCAGCCGTCATAGTCCACACAGCACTGTGTACATTTATCACAATTCCTGTCTGGCAGGTCATCTGGTGAAAAAAAGAAATATGGAACAGTGGTGACACAGGAACGTGTACCAGTCATGAAACAGTGAAGCTGAGAAATGGTGCTAGAGAAATATGGAAGAGTGGTGAAACAGAAACATGGAATGGTGGTGCACCAGAACGCTCACCAACTGACTCACACCCGATGTTTTAACACCACTAATGCCAAGGTAACTCACAGCACATGATCTAAGTAAGCTCCACCCACCTCCAACTAATACAACCTATCAGCCTAAGCTACATCTCACTAATTAACTGAATTACCTGATATTCTCTGATAAGAAACAGTATTTTGAGTCAGAGGGCTCTGAGCTCGATCCCCAGTTACATCTGTAAACTTATTTTGCTCCTCACAGAGCGTAACTTTCTCTTCAGCCACTGATAAGTTTATAAGTGTTAAGAATGCCATCTTGCCACCAGTCTGTAGGCCACACTGAACTGCAGGTCCTCTCTACTGACCATCATACTCATGGTAATCATACTATCAGGGGAACGGAACCTGTCTTACGAGATCCCACTTCTGGCAAGGATTGCTCACTCTTGCCTGGGTGGGAGGAGGTTCAGCAGGTTGAATGGGCCCTATTTGGAGGAGGCAACAGACAAACAATTTGCTATGCAACTGATTGAAAATAAGTGTTAAATAACTGTGGATAGCAATGTTGAATGGGGCGTGTACTGTATAAGTCAGAGATTTGACATTCTCACGGTAGCAATTAAGTAGAATGCAGTCTTCTGGTATGCATTTTGGTGCAAGGGTACCTTATCTACAGTGACTGAGTAATCTGTAGCTTCCATCTTGGTGGCAGAAAGATGAGTTCTAGCCATGTATCAGTATTACATAAAACATGTCTTGGTAAATTGTAAAATACCACCATGGACTATTGAGTTTCGGTTTTCTGTGCTACAGATGAAGACATTACAGGTTAGATCTCACCAAATGTAAGTACTACACCTTACAGAACTATACAAAGTTGTGTACCTAGCACCACAATGTGCGAGAGATAGTCAGAAGGAAGCGTGTACATGTGTTTCTGCATTCCTTGGGCCGGACTGACACCATTGCATTTGATGACCCGGATCTCTTTTGAGGTTAAGGCAATGGTGACAGGTTCCATTCTCTGCAACAGAAGTATCGAAAATGTAAGCTTCAGAATTTAGGTGCTTAGGACAAATTGAAAGTATGCAGTCTCCAAAGTTCTGGTTCTTGTGAGTCAAAGAGGAAGGACTGAGCTTGTGTCTTCGATAAAATATTCTTGGGCAATTTGCTGTCTCAATTCAGAACAGAAGTCCACCGTTTTAGAGACTTCCTTGAGCTCCATCAGCAGGAAGTGATGTGATGGGCAAACACTGTTTATTGTCTCTAAACATCAGCAAGCCCGAAAAGATTTTATCACTTCTAGTTCCTGTGAAAGTTTCAAGTGATATATACTTCAAGTGACAGATTCTAGTTTCTGTAAAATATTATATTTTTGACTCTCCTGCATTCCTGAGAAGAAATGGATCTTATATATTATGCACTACTGACAGGAAAATTTTGAGGAGAGTATATTGAAAGTGGTTGCTCCGAGCAGAAAAATGAAAATCTGTGACATTCATAAGACCAGTAGCAACACACGGAGCAGAAACTTGGACAATGAATAGAGTTGCTGCTAAATGGCTGGCTACTCTTGAAAGAATAGTTTTAAAAGAAATGTTTGGGGGAATTAAAGTAAATGAAAATTGGAGAAAATGATATAATAAAGAATTAAAATGCAAATGTTTGGAGATTTAGACATATTGTCATTTGTCTGAAAACGTAGGTTGAATTGGATTGGTCATGTTAACAGCATGGATAGTAAAAGAAAGAAGTAAGTCAAGTATTTATCACGGAAGTCCACTATGAGGATGACCAAAAAGCAGATGGTGGAATTGTGTACAAACAGACATTAATAAATGCACAGTTACAGATTGGAAAGAGAGTTCAAAAAACAGAGCTGACTGGGAAAAGTCTAATAAGGAGGCAAAGGTCCACATTGGACTGTAGTGCCATCAGAGGATAAAGAAGGAGATAATACAAGTGGAGCACAGGGTGAAAAATTGGTACCGGCAACCAAGACTTGATGGACCTGAATGAAAAAGACCTGATATGAAAACATGCATTAAAAGGAAAAACTCTGGACTGGTGGGGCAGGTGGTTACAATGGATTGAACAAAGGTGGCTAAGAAAAGTTTTGAAAGTAATCCAGGGAGTACAAGAAAAGTGGGAAGGCCCACACTAAGATAGCTGAAAGGTGTAAAGGATGATTTATGATGGCTGAAAGTGATGAGATGAGGCGAATGAGAAATGACAGAGATGAAATTGGTGGGCTTCAGGTTTACAGGGGGTCAATGTTATTAGACAGCACTATGAAGAGTTCATATTTATGCTTACCACAAAATAACATATGTAATTATGTGAAGTTATAAAATCTTTTTCACTTGCTTTTCCCCACCAACATAATTTTTTATAGGACAGTTTCCGAGTTTTGACACTGCGTAGGTTTGTAAGTTGACATCGATGTTTTGGAGGAACATGCTGCCTCCATCATCAGGGCTGACAGAATTACGTCCAGGTAGACAACAAAAAGTTTAGGAGGAGGAAGTTGGTCACTTATCTAGATGGATTGTGTGGAATGTGACCAACTAGAATTACACAAATTGGGGAGGGGATACCTTGGTTCAGAACAAGAGGAACTCTGGAGTGGTAAACTTGAGAAAACCAGGCTGTGAGATGGCCACTTTCAGGGCCAACATCATAAGAAATGTGACTAAGTCATAAGAGCTGTAGGAAATTAATTGAGTAACAGAAAGTTCAGTGGTTCTTTCATGGTAACATGTACATACAAGGGCGTATGAAAAGCTGCCCAATAGTTCAGAAGTTACTGGCAGGCACTGTATGCACAAATGGTACGACTTCAACCCACCTTAGGACAAAGTCCTTTGGAACGGAGAATAGTATGCTGTATACAATAGATGATAAAATTCGAACAATTAAACTGTCATTTTATTCATAAGATACCACATGAACTCACTTGAACAACATTCGGGATCTGAGCAACATCTTCAGAGGTGACATCACCCTCCTCATGATCATCTACTACCCCAGAGTCATCAAGAGATGACTCACGATTGTTGCCATCACTGTTATTGCTGCTAGTATGGCGGCTGGTCAGCAGCTGCCCTCTGTGTGCAGGTGCTGAAAACATTTAGAATTACACATAACGTGAGCCAAAAGTTAAGATGCGTTGTATTTTTTGTACAGCCTAGGTTCATCAATACCTGCTGCAAAACCAGATATGCAATGTACATATAACGTAACATAGAGGTGTGTTCTTGGAAGCACTGTTGCAGTGGAAAAGCAATACATATTACATATTGTAAGTGTGTGTGTGTGTGTGTGTGTGTGTGTGTGTGTGGTGTGTGTGTGC
>Ga0136643_10011614_pt1 | contig 13077 bp, 5 predicted proteins | sample TergutLab28metaG_FD_96883 | JGI IMG/M metagenome (GOLD analysis project Ga0136643, IMG submission 96883) | Labiotermes labralis P1 segment gut microbial communities from Petit-Saut dam, French Guiana - Lab288 P1 (version 3) (version 3) | ecosystem: Host-associated > Arthropoda: Insects >...
AAACATTTTAAAAAATAATTTTTTTCTTTTACTTACTTATGAAATTTTTCCTTCCTCTATCCGTTTTGGCCCCCCCCCCCTCCCCGCAAAAAAACCCAAGAATTGGGAGGATGCCTGGCTCATCCCCCCTCCCCTCCACCCCCATCAAAGCCCATATACATTACACATAAATACCATACTGTTCTAATTAAATTAAAAATGAAACATGTATGGTCTAACAAAAGAAGCTGACCTTTGTCACCTCATATCACACAGTAGTTATTGGATATGACTTGAATCTGTATTCTCTACCCTCTCCTTTTTCAATGACATGACTAAACTTCGATTTCCCAATATAAGTGTTAATATTTCTTTAAAGTTTCTTTTAGTGCATTCTGTGATACTTACAAAGATAGCAACCATACCCTGAGCAATATCTAGGAGCCTCAGCTTGTACATAATCTTCCAAAAAGAAATGCAGCACTTCCAAGTGCATTGATATACATTTGTCCACTACTGCTGACTTCAATTTTGATAAGTTATTACTCAGAGCTGCTTCAAGTTACACTCTTAAACATACCAACTGAAAGACCCAATAAAAAGTTTTATGAAGTGTAGTCATTAACAGAGACTGATATGAAAGTCACAAGTGGCTCCGGCAATACCACAACATTCAACATCCTGCCACATGGCACACAAAATTTTGTGATCAATTTCTGCACATGCCTCTCTCACCCACGTCTTGAGCTCATGTAGTGCCACGGATCCACAAAGACTACCAAAATGATAGTAGGATGTACAATGAGTCACAAACATATCAGATTTCCAAAGTATGCAAAATATCCTGAATTATGACAATACAAATACTATAAAGATTTCATATACAGATTATAAGTCATGTTAAAACTTCAAAATTTCATCAACATGGTAAGTGGGGTGTGTATTTATGTTACCTTCTTAATGTTGCTTCAATTTATGCCTTTTCATTCCCAAGATTTATGAATCTAAGTGGTAAGCAGTTTAAGATTCTGATGGCAGTATAGAATGCCCTTTTTTAAAATGATTAAAAGTTGACATTTGTTTTATAAGGGTAGTGCTTATTCCTTTTATTACAACTGTGTACAGATGAATTTTTTAAAAATTTTCTTCATTATTTGCCATGAAGTTCATTAATGAATAAACATCTCTTCTTAAGATGATACATCCCATTGCGATGTGTATACATAAAGGTACAGGTAACACCATGACATGCTTCGGCACGCACAGAAGGGAGGCAGAAATATAGCTCCAAACCCTTCAGAACCTAGGCCTAGACGGAAGTGGGTGGTCAGCACCATATTCTGGCCACTTTACCCCTGGTAAAGATCCAGTACCTATTATACAGGAGGCCGGGTGGGCATCAGGGCTGGTCTAGACAGCATATAAAATCTCATCCCCACCAGGTTTCAATTCCCAGGGTGCATATAAATAACAGATTAATAAAATGACTGTCAATAACATTTATAGTGAACAACATTTAGGGTCTAATGTGCAGAAGCATGTTTCAGCTTATTTGTAAGCCATCATCACACACAGGTGAAAATACATCAGAAACCCTTACACACGACACCTCCTTTAATGAAAATTACTGAGATCTCTGTCTTACGTATCTAACAGGTTGTTACTGTAGATTTAAAGATGACACTGTGTTAAATTATTAATCAATTCCATATCAAAGAAATAAAATAAAACTACAACAAAAATACACACTACTGATGTTAGAGCTTTTGCCCACATTTCTCCTTATGTATGTGCAATAAATATCAATCAAATGGGTGCCTCCAAGCAGAGGTACAAATCTGTAATCAAAATTCATATGTAAACTGAAGTGGTTAAGGAAGGAATATGAATTAATGTACCTGCCCAAGGATGCACTCACTTGATTCATATTCTTATGCATATACAAGGAGGATCACACACCAAAGCTGTAAGATAAGTACCACACAATATGTTGTTATATTTTTATTATATGAAATTCAGTTTCAGCTTTAAATCCACAAAAAAAAGGAAATCTCAGTAATTTTATCAACTATGTAATGTGCTGTATGTAATGGTTTATCATATATTTTAACCTAAGGTTGCCACCCATCACGATTGTGTTAGTACTGTCCTGATTCCAGGATAAGTGTTTGACGTCCCAACACTGCTTAGCTGGGATGGTAAAATTCCTAATTTTTATTCTGTGTTGTGAATTATGGGTGAAATATAATTTTAAAACATGACAATTTCCATTCAAAATAAAATACTACTGCATACTTCAAAACTTTCAGCAATAGGCAAAAAAATCACAGTAATGTGCTTCTAATTTGTACCGTATGCTTCGCAAGCAATAACAAAAAATCAAAATATCAGCTTCAATAGCTGGCATCAGGCACCATCAGATTTTTCTGTTTCCATTAACACAAAATCGTGCAGGAAGATAATTAATATGATCATATATAATCAGACAAAATGGTGGTGTAGGTGGTGGGAATGTTTCAGTTAATTTGGAAATGCTGTTTGAGTCTTCACCTCTCAAAAACTTCAGTTTTCTCAGTTTGAAGGAACATATAACAACATTGGATGTGTCAATAAAAATTACAGAAGCAACCGGACTCAAAATTGATGGTGATGAACTATACAAGGTATAGATTGTACCAAACTGTTGGTGAAGAGACGAATGCGACAATACATATAAACAAACCAGAAATGGGTAGTATTTTTGCAAAGCCAGCGCCCATTTGCTGAAAATAGTGAAATCTGTTCTGTCCATTCCAGTGAGCTACGATACAACTGAATGTGTGTTTTCAGTAACGAAAAATCTGTGGGCAGATGAAATACACTTCAAATTTAAAAAGTGGAAAGTAAACTAACGTGACAAAGAACACTACAAGTCACCATACAACTTATCAGTATTAATGAAAACTGTGTACTGAAGGGAGCAAAAAAATGAAGAGAAGTGTGTTTGAAGGGTGTCAGTGGGAGAAGTACTACTACTACGACTAACTACAGCAGCAGCAGCAGTAGCGGCAACAGCAGCACAACTACCACCCCAACACCACTCCCGTCACCAACATTAGTGTTCAGGTCATACTTTGTTTCCAGTTTTGTGCTTCGTGAAAGTTAATTTTAGTGTTTATACTTTTCCACACTGGAAAATGGGCTGCAAAGTGCGTTAAAAGTTTCCTGACAGGTTGTAACATTTCACTCTTAAAACATGGCAAACCTATTTTTAACCTGTGGCTGAGGACGGCTTACAGATACGCCGAAACATGGCTCACAACGCACCATGTCCTATACAGCTGCTAGTGTCGGTTTCTTTATTCATCTGTTAAACCATATATTGACATGAAACGGGAAAAATTCTGTAATTTCTTGAACACACTTCTACGTGAAGCTCTAGTTTTTGCAATAACTACAATTCTACAATTATCTTTCTCCACCTAACCTCTTCCACCACGGACTCCATTTTCAAGCATGGTGACTACAACTCCGCCTAGTGGGCAGAATACACAGCTGGCTCCACTCGCGCGCAAAATTAAAACTTTATGAGCAAATCTATCACGTGGTTTGCATTTCGAAACAGTACCTTAAACGAGATCTTAGTAACGATGTATGAAAATCGGAAAACCCATTTATGGATACTGTTTCACTTACAGTATCAGTTCTGACATCACAATACCAAAAAAGCACACGGAATTTTATTCAGTAACAACTTATTCATTCATTGTCTAATTCCTACACATCCATTAATGTTTTCAGTGTTTCTGTACTGATGCTTTCCAACGCAACTATGATTTCTTCATTCAACTGTTCAGCCTGTCAGGGGTTCAAAAGAAGTGACAAACTACCAATGTCACCAATCAAGCTAATTTCAATCCAATTATCACACTCTTTTTGGATAACCCTGTGTATAAAATATCTTTCATGCTAATGAGCATTATCCAAAGAAAATACTCCTAAGAATCACACATAAAGTGACATTATGAATCTAGAGCGTCATAGCAAAGGCAGCAACCAATGTTCCAATATTCTGTTTTCAGTGTTATAATTTTAGTTGATAACCTGAAATTTCAGACATTTCCCATCATATAATTTCATTAATAATCGCTGAAAGGCACTACAGTCCGATTTTTAGACTGGCAATTATGACATACATAAAAGGTCAATAGTTCCTATTCTGTTGCGTTGGTGTATGCTTACAACAATGGCAGAAGAGAGAAGAAATGCTCAGCAGTGGATTGTATGTTTGGTTTAATATTGCAGCACTTGGCATAGCTAAAGAAACTTAATAATGAATGTCTACATCACCACAGTACCGCTTAGTGCAAGTTTTGATTCTACCAAGTTTAGTACCTGAGTATAAATGTAGCTGTCTTACCAAAACTTTTCAAGTTAAGGATTTCATTTCTCTAATAAGTTTCTAGCACAGGCATAAAATAATGCCACACACACACACAACAACAAATGTTTCTTCAGTAGATTTTATGCTCCAAAGTCAGTAATGATGTTGACAACCACAAAAATTTCCCAACTGACATTTACTGACAGTCTGCATTCAAAGCCTCTCATCTGTTGCAAATACTTATCAAATAATCATTCCTTAAAAGCACTACTCATAAATTTGCCACATTATGGACTCAAATATATACGGATATATATATATATCTATAAAACCCTTGTTTATATATTTATTTAACCAGTGTATTCTTGACAGTTCACTTTCAAGTCTACCAAAAGTAGTGCATTAAAAGTATGGAATATAAATTATTACACACAAAAACTTACACTAATATAGTGCTGAATAAAACTACACCCTATTTTAAATATCACATTTTTTATTTCACAGGCCATGTCAAATTTATGATACTAGGATACAAAATGCTGCCCATTTTTGAGCACCATATTTTCATAGGGGCAGAGCTCATCACCATAAAACGTAGAGAACACAAGAAATATTGTTAGTTTCAAACAGTAACTAAATACTGGGTCATTATTTTATGCAACAACTCTCTTTGTCACTTTCCCCTACTAATCCACTGCGACTGTGAGAGTTGGCTGAGGAGGCTATGTTACTATTACAAACATTTGAATGCAAGTGGAAGCTGATAGTTGTTGGATAAAATAATGAGCCTTTGTTACATAATACCAGCATGAACACATATCAGACGACACTAACACATTAAAACATTAGTGCAGGGGAAAATGTTTAGATATTAATTAAATTAAATTAATAGAAGCAACACACAGAATAAGAATATATGAGATACAGTATTAATAATGAAACAATAAAGACAAAACAATTTTAAGAATCTCAGTTTATTAATATAATAAATTTTTAAAGAAGTTTTAACAAAAATATGTTAAGTCAGTACACAAAAAGTCCTTTTATTATAACACAGTTTACATTGAAACATGCGCAATAAATGTCATAATAATGTGTTTCAAAGTCATATGTCATTACTGAATACAATGGTGATGACTCAGAATTTAATAACATTGTTTTCAGCATGGCTGCAGATTCATATAATACACTAGTAGGCAATTTGATGTCGGCAGCGCACATGACGTTGGAGGTTATTTTTATGTTTTGTTTTGTATTTGCAGTAGATGCAATGGAACTGTGCTTCTTTGCCACACTCAACACGAATATGACGTAACAGATTTTCTCTGTATCGGTAACTACGTCCGCACTTGTGACAATGATGCAAGCCAAATTCGTCCCAGGCTGTTACTGGAGTCAGTAGTACTTCACTTAGGTCATCCAAATCAATAGCTCCTACAAGAAGATAATGCACATTTTGTTACAACAGTGTTCTGATATATCATGAAAATGTATTGTGTAACAAACTACCATTATTGCCCTTCAAACCATCTTCCATCAAAACTGGTTAAAGTACCAAATGCAGCTGTAATTTAAACCAATTTTAAATAATGTCTTACTTAAATTTATTCCCAGTAAAATTACTTGCTTACTCTGTTAGTAAAGTTGTAAATTAAGCCAATGTGCAAAACAAAAGTCAATTTTACTGCACCATGCCCACATCATAACCCATTAGGACTGGACTTAAACACACAAATATCAGTGCATTCTCTTGCAATACAAGTGCTTGGTACTCAGGTGTGAAATGGTGGAGTTCACATTTTCCATTGTTTTGACAGAAAGGAAATAAATTATTTCTATTTGAACTAAAACTTCATCCATACTTCACTTTCTGTTATTTCCTCATCTGTAGTAACAGATTTGCATATTTTATAGTCCTTTGTATTTCAGGAACAAAGGGAGCAAAAGCCCTGCCCCTTGATAGTTCTATGGCTGTAGTAGGAAATGCACTGAACATAATGAAAGAAATCCATAAAATGACAAGAAGTATTGACAGCTGTAAGACATTTATTTATTTTAACATTGAAACATTACATATGAATATCACAGCCAGCTGGTTAATGAAGTACAGTTAATGAAAGTTAACTAATTAAAATTAACACTAATTAATAGTTAACATGCTTGATTAACCTAATTGTACACATTCTCCTTCCACAGTCATAGAACAGTACACTGTTTGTTACCTGGTGGACGGGTCTGTCATGCAAAAGATACAGACTGCTGTAACATGTAACAGTTGTTTGGAAAAATTCTGCAGAATAATAATAATAATAATAATAATAGATTTATGGGTTCCATACAAATTGAAGTTGTGTGCACACAGGTGCGTGTGCGTGTGTGTGTGTGTGTGGACGCACATGCATGCGTGCGTGCACATGATAATGCAAAATAATCTTCCTAGTTATGATACTCATAAGAATATTTAGGTCAGAGTGTGGTATGTGGTTACCAACATTTTGGACGGATACACTGTCTCAGTCTTCAGGGTGTTAGCAAAAATGCTGGTAGCCATCCACAAAGACTACATAATGTCATAATACAGACGGCTAAACTCTATATACATTCTGCATGGTAAACCAGGAATGTAACTGGAGGATATGAAGTTCAAGAGTTCCTATGATTTACACAGATCGCCTGGTGAAACCAAGGAAGTTAATTGGGACAGACATTTAACTGGAATGCAGTGACAAGAAATACAAGAAAGATTTTGGTGGGACTAGTCTCAGGATGTATATATTTGAGACATAAAACAGGAGATGGGAAGATAATATAAAACAGATTTAATTTTTGGGTAGGCCTTGATAACAGTGGAAGCATAGCAAATTGTTATGGGTTGGATGGTCTGGGGATCAAATCCTGGTGGGGGCAAGATTTTGTGCACCTGCCCATACCGACCCTGAGACCCACCTAGCCTCCTGTCCAATAGTACCACATCTCTTTCCCAGCAGTACAGCAGCCAGGGCATGGTGTTAACCACCCACCCCCATCTAGCACCAAGGTTAAAGAGAGAGTAGAGCTAGACCACTACTGTCCCTTTGAGAACTTCAGTGCCTGTCTAGGATGAGCTTTACCTTTTTATTTTTGGAATATGGGTTGTGAGGCGCTGGGGGTGAGGGGACTAGTTCAGGATCATATCTATGGTGGCAGGTTTTCGCGCCAGCAGTGATGAACACCGATGGTTATTACTTCTTACATTATATGCTAATAACATCTGTTGATCTCCAATGTAGTGTTTCAACTGACTAATTCAGATCTAAATAAGAAAGTGACATGTAGTAAAACAAGGCATAAATGGAGATTCTAGTCTTCTGAGTTGTTATGTCACATTTAGTGTTAATTACTGACATTGTGGAGGAGACAGCTGTCTCCATCTTCATGGTCTATTAGTCAACTCTTCTCATATTGCTGGACCTTAGAGATGGAGGGAGCATGCTCCTCCTAATTCACTAACTATTTATCAGTCACACAACATTAAGATCCCAGAATACATAAATCTTCATCACTACTAATTTGAGAACCTCATGTATCACAAGGAGGAAATTATTTACAAAACTACAAACAACACTTACAACTTGATCAAGGAACACAACAAACTACAAACTTTATTTCATCCTATGCACATGACACACATGCATTATCAAATTGCTTTTCTGTTTAGCCCGATAACTGCACATTGGACACTGGAACATAGCAGGTTTGCCACACTCGTAACGTTCATGCCTCCATAGAGAGCACTGATGACGATAAACTTTGTCGCAGTTGTTGCATTTGTATGTTTTGTGTTGCTGTGATGAGATTTCACCCAAGGTCGACATCCAAGCTGCAAAAGTGAGTACACAATGAACATGAAGTTAAAACAAAGAACATAATTGCCCCTGTTCACATACCCATAATCTACTTCAAGTTATAGCAACAAAAGTAGAAATGTCCACTTCAGTGAAGTGCACATTCTCAATATATTCTGACTATATTTTCCTTAGTGCCGGTGATACTAATTTATTGTAGGCATGTGTCTGTTGCTGAAAACTTCATCACATATCAGACATCGGACTGACCATGGTCAGGAATTTTTTTCCTTATATGTCACTAAATATTTACTACACCACACTTGAACCTTTCAGGCCTAAAATTCATGTAAATAATATTTCAACATTCAATTTCCTACCTCATATATATATATATGTAAGCATGTGTGTGTGTGTATGTATATGTATGAGTAAATACAGAAACCACTGTGATTTAAACTGATGATGATGAGGCAAAAGTACAAAACACAGTTCATGGGTGAAATATCATGACAAGAAGCACAAATTGTAAACACAGAACAGTTGCAATACTATATACCCTAGAAACACGGTTTGTTTCAGGTATATAATTGTAAATACACTGTATAAAGGTAATAACAAGGATGATGATGATAATGATGATGATAAGTCTTTATGCCATATACTTGTGTTTTCTGCAATTATTCTCTTTGAGAAAACTGACAGAAGTACAAATGAAATACATCAAAGGCTATACTGGAAGAAATGGACTGGTAAGGTGTTGTGCAGAGATCCACGGTGCATTTTGCAGGTTACAAATACATCAAATGCAGTCCTGTACAACTTTAATTATCCGACCACTTACATGAAGACTCAAATCCAAACCGTATATTAGTATAGTAATGGCTCCGGAATGTTTGCAATGCAACAGAGGGTTCCATTTATGTAGGCCGAATATTTAAATAAAAACACACTGAAATGAAGCAGAGAAGCAACAGCTACAAATTTGAGCAAAGTATGACTACTGGTTCTTCAAATATTCACCGCTATTTATGAAATCCTGCCAGAGTAATCCTAAGTACAAATACATCTTCAACTGCTGTGAGTGTTCAGGCAATATAATAGGTTTTTTTTCATTGTTGAGCCAGTATTTCTTAGAGAATACTGCATAATCTTCACTGCTTAAGATTAATCCTTCAATGCTGGTGTCAGTGCACTGCACCAAATGGACCTATAATTCTTTACATGCTGCAGTAAATGTAATACCTCTCCATCCCGAGCAGTAGTTGGAATTTAAATCCCAGCATCAATGAATAGTTAATGAAACTACTGCTGGGAACAAAATGCCCTCAGTGAGAGATGCTGAAAAAGTCACATGCAGTTTTAGGATTTCAAACAGGATATTAAGTTACTCTCTCACACATTCATATCTTTGTTCATATATTAAATATTAATATACAAACTGTAACAAATTACAGTATCACAGCAAAACATCTTCACTTTAAATATTACATCATAAGAAATAATTTGATACAATTTGAAAAATTATTGAGAATCCAAAGATTATAACCCTTTCACTGCCACATGTTACCAACACTGACGATTCCTCAGGGGCAGGTTTGTGTGTGTGTGTGTGTGTGTGTGTGTGTGTGTGTGTGTGTGTGGTTGCAAATCGTGATACTGTCATTTCAAAACATGAGTGCCTATGAAGGAATTGCCTTGTTTCCAGCTGGAATAAGTGCACCATCTTTCAAAACACATGTACATTACATCCAGCTCTGACATTAACAACACTAATAAGGTAAAGTAACAATCACTCTGCTAGATGCTAGTGGATGTACAAAGGGGGAGTAGCGGTATAGCTCTACCCAGGTTTAACCATGGCACTAGATGAGGGTGGGTGGTCATCACCACACCCCAGCCACTTCAGCCCCAAGAAAGAGATCCAGTACCCATTGTACAAGGGTTGGTCTGGAAGGTTGTAGAGAAGAGAAATTCTCATTCACTCACTGGGGTTCAAACTCTTAACTGCACAGCCCACAGAGACTCACTATACCAAATATGCTGGTGAGAGGCTAAGAAAAAGAATGATAATATTTGGTCAATGTGGCCAAGTATTCTGATTGAGATTTTAACTGAATACATCACAAATACAAGTGTTGCCACTACATCAATATGCTTAGTACAACACATAAAATATAACATACAAAATAAATATGGGATAACATCTTAAGAACATCCGTCATTGAGGTAGTGACATCCTACAACCGTGAAGGAAAAGGCAACTTTGATTCTATGCTTCACTCAGAATACTGCCATGACAACAAAAAGGGAGCAAAGCAGGAACTCCACTCATTCTTATCCTCAGCACTAGATTGCAGTAAATGACTTAGTTTCAGGTCCCAGCTGCCTTAACCTCAGGAAAGGGCTTCAGTACACACCAGACAGGAGCTAACTGGACTCTGGGGCCAATCTGGATGCTATGTAGAAGAAAAAAATCTCTTGCTTGAGCCATTGTCGAGCCTACAGTCAGTGCACTGGCTGAGCTACACCGGCTCTCACCTACACATTCATTAGTACACCAGGCAGTGAAGGGCTTAATTTATCACAATATCAAATCTAATATCTCAACACAGAAACTGGATGGCGGCATTTTAAATGTCTCAACAAATCATGTTTATGTTTGCTCCTGTAGGCACAATACATGCAGTAAAACTGGGCTTCTTTGCCACATTCAACACGTATATGGCGCTTAAGGTTCTCCCTGTGGCGGTACCCACGACCACACGCTTCACACCGATGAGTAATACCGTCGGATTCTCTTCCAGACTGTAGCAACCCCAGTGTCACATCTCCAATATTTATTCTCCCTGCAACAATAAGACGAGTGCACATTAACATAAAATGAAGTTCAACTCTCCTAAGTATCCTTACAGTACAAGGTGGTGTGTCATGAGGCATTATAGTACTGTAATTTACAAATGGGTAATAATAAGCAGCCAGCTTTACTCACCACCCATTGCACCTACCTGCAAACCACAAAATCAGTGAGTCTTGTGGGATATGATACCATATAGTTTGGTGGACAGGTTCCAATATATCAGAGGAACCTACTGTTTACATCTGAAGAAGAATACACTAAGTTCCTCTCAAAATCTTAGTACCTGTCTACAAGACAATAAGAGTTACACCCAGAAAACTCACCATCAGGATAATTTCAAACCACAATCAATCATAAATTTCTATTTAATTTTGTGAAATCTGTATACCATATGCCTTATCACACTAAACAGATTAAGGTAACATCAAGCGTGCATTATATCACAGGAGAAGGAACTTTACACAGGTCACCTAGTGTTGTCACGGTAATGTAACATAGCCAATTTCACAGGGGATGAAAGTTTAGCCTTGGGAAGGGGGACAAGATATTCATATAGAATTTTGGTGGATAAATCTCGTGTAAGTGGTCATTAGGAAGACTACAAAACAGACAGCAGGATGGTGTAAAATGTAGTCTTATGGAAACCATTTCTGAGGGTGGGAGATTGACAGAACTGGATTAAAATTGTGTTCAAATCATGGGTTTTGTTATCAGCACTTGTGGAGACTTTGAGGAGTTCCACTGCATATCCAATATACGCCTCCCTACCCCTTTTTTTTGACTAAACACTCATTTTGTATAAATGCTGAAGCCATGATAGCCAATTCCAACTATGTCTCTTCCAAATCCACACCCTCATTCCTTCTTTTCCAATAGATTCTTAAGTCTAGACTTCTTTTTCGTTTATATTTGTATATTCTCTTTTGACTGTTTGTCCACAAAATGAAACAAAAAATTCACTTAAACATTGTACCTAAATGAACGTACATCTATGATTTAAATGATTTAATGTATGTAAAAATCCAGGTGCCTTATTCACTATAATATGTCATGTCAAATATGCCAACTTAAGTACAAAAGCTGCATTCTGTAACGATTCCTATTTATCCTATTCATTATGGATACACACAGCATTTGAGGTAAGCTGTAAATTTTGTCACACAGTTTACCAGAGTTACACAATAATCAAGTGAGGTTAAGGGTTTTAAGACACAATAGTTATGTGAGGTTAAGGGTTAAGACACAATAGTTATGTGAGGTTAAGGGTTAAGACACAATAGTCATGTGAGGTTAAGGGTTAAGACGGATGAAAATTAATGAATTCTATGGCATAAATATGACAAAGAAACGTTTGATTTGTATTATGAATAGAAACCACACTACAGCTTTTTTTATTTGGCACTCACATTCAAACGTATACAGTCTTATTTCTATTACATGAACAACATCACTTAAGCAAACAGAAAATATAAATAACCAAAATAAATAAAGAAATTCATCTGCTTGTTTCAAGAACTTTCTTGTTAGACAGACTTTAAAAAAGGAAAGCTTCAAGAACTATAATTCCATTTTCATTTTACTATCAGCAGCAAATGATTTATTTGATAGCAAGATGATAATTTAAATGTGTATGTATTCCAGTGAATTATACAATGCAACAGATTTTAATTTAAGGTATTAGTTTAATAGGTTATAGGAGGACACTTATTTTACAGCATTATCTTATACAATGCAAATGTTTATCACAGACACAGTACTGAAACCCTGAATGTGTATCACCAATTGTAATATTGAAGAATCCAGGGAAGCGAGGAAGGTCAAAAAAACAGATCTGTAAATAGCATTTGTAAATGTATGCAAGCAGCTCACCAACTGCCATTCAGAGATTAAAACTGCTTGACACAACTGAATGCTTCTGGGGAGTGGCTGGAGGGGGGGGGGGGGGCACAGGTAAAATTACACCATACCATTGGTTTTTGAACATATTTTAAGGCAAATTTTTTACACACCAAAAAAAAAACGGCTAAAAGGGAAATATTTTTTTTTTACAA
>Ga0136643_10011618_pt1 | contig 13077 bp, 4 predicted proteins | sample TergutLab28metaG_FD_96883 | JGI IMG/M metagenome (GOLD analysis project Ga0136643, IMG submission 96883) | Labiotermes labralis P1 segment gut microbial communities from Petit-Saut dam, French Guiana - Lab288 P1 (version 3) (version 3) | ecosystem: Host-associated > Arthropoda: Insects >...
GTTTGACGGAACTGCTGCTCTACGCAATTAATTATTAATATGGCATAACTCCAGCCTAAGCTTCCAGTACAGGTGTCGGGTGACAGGTGGACGGACAAGGTAACAGCCATTACTGTGGCAGTAAGGACTGGACTGAACAGTAGTAGGATCATGTGTACAATGTACTGTTAGCGTGAAACTCAATATTCATTACGGCACATGGACACGGAGTTTTAGCTGGAACACACAGAGAGGACGAATGTGCATATTAAGCATTCATAAACGTACACCGCCCAACACAACATATTTTATTGGTCTCTTCAACACATGCTGCGTGTTTCGGTTATTACTGATCATCCTTAAGCATTAAATATAGATATTTAAAACTCAAAATAAAATGCATACAGTATATATGGAATTCGTGGGATCTCGCAAAATGTACAAGTCATATTCGTTATATGTAGCACCAGAAAGTTAGGTAATCATGCTTTTAGTTTTGTGGTTTTTATCTTCTTGTTTATTTATAATTTACTAAATAGTTTCTAAAACCATTATGTACTTCGAGTACCTCGTTGCCAGATGTGTTTTTTGGAGAATCGTAAATGCTTTTTAAAACAATAATGGATTCTCTTGTCACGTAATTTTTTTTTAGGTTCGATGCCATCTTTTAAAGTTTTCCTGTGTATGCGAAGTTTTATCCTCGCTGTTTGCATTAGATATTTTGGTATGTATTATTTTATTAGCGTTTTTTTGAAGTCCTGTAATTAGGAAAGTGATACCAAAAAATGGGACAGATGTACAGGTGACACAATTACCTGTACTACTCACGTTAGATCTGAAGTGTGTAATTGCATTTTGTCTCAACCTGCTCAGTATTATAGCTCGAAATATTTATTTATTTCATTTCCTTCCAACAGATAAATAACAATACCGTAGCTGTAGTACTGATAAAGACGAAGAAGTAGAAAAAGAGAAATAACTAAGAAATCGGTATGGAAATAGAAGTACCGCTAAAGAACGGATGATGGTTCTTGGGGTTGATTCGTGTTCTATATGATACAGTAGCCCGTTCAGACCAGCCCTGGGACCCACCCAGCCTCCTGTAAAATTGGTACCGGGTCTTTCCCGGGGGTAAAGTGCGGCCGGGGCGTGCTTCTGACCACTCACCCCCTTCTAGTGCCGCGGCCATGGAAGAGTAGAGCTATACATCTACCAACCCTCTGGGCCACACCAGGCCTGTAACGGGAACACTTTACCTTTACCTTTTAATTCTGTGGCAGTGAATTGTACCGTGTCGAATGACAGGATGATTGCAAAAGACGAAGAGTGCTACTGTGAAAAGAGGGGTCATGGCCTACTTTATGTTAATATCGCAGCATCTGCCTTTCGGGATTGAGAAAAACAGCAAGAGATAAGGAAACAAAACAGAGAAAAGGAAGAAACTGAAGTAAAAGAAATGTACACAATGAAAGAAAGAAAATAAGGAAGGAAGTAATGTGAAGATGGAAGCTGGAGACAGAGAAAGGAATAAAAAAGCGAAAGGAAGATTGACACCTTAGCTGTTTTGGGGTGTTAGGTTAGGTTAGTTCATAACTGGTTACGGATGTATCGGGATCGATAGGTTGTCCCGAAACGTCTGTAACCAAATACCAAACTACACCACGTAACATCCCAGAAGAGTGAGATCTTAACTACACCGCGTCGGGAGATAGAAGTCTCGTAATTAGAAGATCGTTATTTCGCATAGCTTTGCTCCAGCAGGCCTGATGTCAGACCTTTCGGGTAGAAAATGTGCTGCTAACAGCCAGCTGGTCACACTGTGGCTGAAAGCGGAATTCAGACTCGGTGCGGTAGGAGTTTCATAAGGCACTCATTTTGGGGCACGCAGCTGCTTGGATCTAACAGGGAGAAAGTATCAGAAAATTAAAATAATAATAATAATAATAATAAGTAATACTATAATAATAATAAATATTTTTGTTTCGTGCTTCTCACAGTACTGTGAAACTGTTATGTACATAAGTGTCACTCCATGCTTGGTGGAGCAGAGGTAAACTGCTTTCATTAATCACCTGGTCAGCGCATGCAGGAAAGTGCTGATCTTGCTGTGCTAATATTATTGGGGCGATTAAATCAAGGATGATGAAATGAGCGGGGATCGACCCCCTCCACAATATCTCGACCTGTTATGCTTCCCACTCCCCTACAGTCGTCTAGCCATTCTGTTCACAGGAAAGCTGGTAGTCATAACCTTCACTAGCGACAAATTCCTTGAGCCAGCTGCCATAGGACGGCGTGGGCTGGAAGGAATAAAGAGTAGGTGGAAATGGGGAAACCCGGAGGGCCGTCATCCCCACCACCTACTGGACTTCATTCCTTGGCCTCAGTATGGAGGAAGTAAGATCACACAAACATCAAGGAGTAAGATGGAAGGCAGTATTTAGCCTGGGCTTATTATTTATAGTTGAAGAATGATGCGGAATGCTTGCCAGTTGATTGCATGGCAAGATGCACGACGGACGAATTTCCTTGTCGCAGAAGTATTCGGTGCACGGTATGCCGTCGTTTGCAGGCCAGGAGACAAGATGTGTTACAAGGGAATAGAGAGTCAGGACATATGGCACGTATGGCAAGGTGCTGTGTAATGTATTTTGGCAGAGAATTCTTAGAGAATAGACCACTGTAGGAACATGGGGCTAAAGGTACAGTTGTCCTTGTGAAAGATTCGAAGGCGAGTGGGGGAGTAGGTATATGCCTCCACTCGTTTTTACCTTCAGCCCTAGATAGAAGATAGTGGTTGTTTTTCGCCCTGATCGCTTTGGTTCCGAAAAAAGGGATATGGCAACTGGCGAGTTGGAGCCTGGATGGACTTCAGAATCGTTCAGGACATTTTGCAGAAGACAAAAGGTTGTAACCACTGCTGCGAGCAGAACTTGATCACTGGCTTTTTGTCGTATCAGTGGTTTGTGGTTTCTGTAGTTTTTCTCGCTTTGGAAAACACTTACAATCGTATTGTCATATAGAATGTTTATGTTTGTTGAGTAGGACTAGGGATAATCCGTACTTTTGGGTCAACGTTAAATGTATTTGAATTATTTCGGTCGTAACTTTCTCTGGATACCTTTACCGTAGGCCGTTTTTTATATGGGACCATAGGACCTGTTCTTTTGAAGACTTCTGATTTCATTAAAGCTGCAGTGTTTCAAACATTATACCTCTGACCAGGCTGGTCCTTGTCATTACATAGGTTAGAGTACGGTAGTGTAGTGTAGGGTAGGGTTGGGTAGTGCAGGGTAGGTTTGGGTTGGGTAGGGTAGGGTAGGGTAAGGTTGGGTAGTGCAGGGTAGGTTTGGTAGGATAGGGTAGGGTAGGGTAGGGTAGAGTAGGGTTGGGTAGGGTAGGGTAGAGTAGAGTAGAGTAGAGTAGAGTACGGTTTGGTAGGGTAGGGTAGGGTAGGATAGAGTACAGTGGAGTAGGGGAGGATAGAGTAGAGTAGTTTAGAGTAGAATACGGTATGGTATGGTAGGTTAGGAGAGGGTAAAGTAGAGTAGAGTACGGTTTGGTAGAGTAGGGTAGGGTAGAATAGATTAGTGTAGTGTAGTGTAGTGTAGAGTACGGTATGGTAGGATATGTTAGGGTAAGATAGAGAAGATTAAGATAGAGTAGAGTGGGGCAGGATAGGGTAGGACAGAGTAGAGTAGAGAGGGGCAGTGTAGTGTAGGGTAGAGTAGAGTAGAGTAGTGTAGAGTAGAGTTGATTTGATTATGGTAGGGTAGAGAAGAGTAGAGGGGACTACAGTGTGTCGGACTGGCAGCGACCCCTGCACCTCGACTGTTTCTGATCTTTAGTGCAACCCTTTCCTTAAACATTTAGCAGCCGTGTCGACGCTCACCTAATTTCAGGAAATGCGGACCCAAGTACCTAAATCTTAAAACCGCCAATTCCTTACAGTCACAAAGAACACGCGAGGCCGTTTCAGATGCCTGTTTTCATCTGTCACACCTGACACCGTGTCATTACGTAACGCGATTCTAACGATAATAAATAAGTCGTCCAATTTTTCTCTCTTCTTTTCCTCAAACAGTATTATAACGAAAAGACTGCTTATATTCTACTACGCCCTTTTCTATAGTCACTAAGGCCTTTCTCTAAACATTTAAGCTGCTTCTATTAATCCGTTTTTTTTAAGAATATGAAGCAGATAGTTTATTATGTTTGACGTCTCTGTTGTAATTACAATGCTTACTTGAATAAATCGCATTTTTTGCGTCATTGTAGTTGAAACAAAATTGATTCTGTTCAGTCTCAAAAAATCTTATCTGAAAAAACGTTCGAACCTGTCCATGAAATATGCTAAGCAATGAGAAGTTAATTTAGTTGTTGTCAAACTGATGAAGGCTTCTGAATGTACGTGAACAAGAGAATGCTGGTCGAAGACTCCCCATTGCTGAGCATATCGGCTTTGGTATATACAACCAAGCTGCACTTTACGTGACTAACAAAAGAAAGATATCTTCCTTTCCGTTTCGTAATATCTGCTTAATACTTGGTAAACTGTTTTCTTTTAGATTTCTTCTTATCATCTATATTATTTTTCTTCCTTTCTATGTTGTTTTTCTTTGTGTTAATTATTTTTACGCGCAAAAAGCGCTTATTTGCTTCGTCATATCCGTCCATCCGTCCCTCTCTCTCCGCCCTAACCACTTTTATCAGCACGGCTTTCATTGGACAGATTTCAGTGAAATTTGATATTGGGGACTTCTTTGAAAATCTGTCGATAAAATCAAAACGGGGTTAGAATCGGGCTAAAATTTCGGGCACTTTACATGAAGACCCAAGTATGTTTTATTTTTGCCGGACACATGAATTCGCCATAAAAGCGCGCTCTTCGAGTGAAATGGATAATCGAGGAAGTATAAATATTTCGCGAACGCCCTAAACTGTTATACGTACATTGCCTGTTGTGTTGATTTTCCACCTCGTGCTTGTTCTTTTAGATGAACTAGTTTCTTTCTGTTAGTAGCCACTCATTCTATCCTTTTACCTTGCAGTACTTAATACTGCCATTCCCCCTGTATCAGTATAATTTTGCCACACAACATTTAGGTTAGTATTTTCCAAAAGCAGTAATAACAGTATAGAGTGCGCCGTTTGTACTAATAAAGTATTATCATCCAGTGATATCTTATTGTGTATTTTTGCACCTCTCAATATCAATAAGACCGTCATTTGATGAACAATCGCCGGAAAAGCATGCAAGTGAAGTATTTATGATTACGACTAAAGCAGTGTTATAAGTTCTCTTCTGATTCTTATTCTTTCGTCCTGTTTCGGCCTGTACTGTTTCGAAATTAAGCCGCTGAATGCAATGAAATTGTTTGCCAAGTATGGAAATGTTCTGATGTAAGTGACAAGGAGAGCCAACGTGTGAAAAGGACAACGTGATACATCTAGCCTTGAGTAAGAGGATAATATTGAAAAGGATTTTAAAGGTATGTGGTGTAGGGAAATGGACTGGATTAATCAGTGGCTAAATCTTATAAATAATGAATGAATATTCGGGTTTAATGAAAGGCATAGAGTTTCTTGATTAGGAAAGCTAGCTTCATTATTCAGTGGAGTTAATTACAAAGAGGAAAGATGAGAGATGATGTAAATGTCGTTGGTTATTTTGTACATTTGCTTAGCTTTATAGAATGTCTGTTTTTTCCATTACAGTGGAATGTTCTTTGACAGATTTCCCCACCTAAAATACAAGCACATGTAATTACGTGAATGTAAATTGCAACTTGTAAGGAATACTTGAATATTTTTTACCTTACCTTTTTCGTAGTAAAGTATTTTCTACCCAGATTACCGTAAGAAATAGTGTAAGATTCAATGTATTCACTTTATTATATATATTTCAGTCAACATATAGTTGTATTGACTGAAATATATATAATAATGTGAATATGTAGAATCAATACACAACGGGATGACTTCGTTCAAAAAGCAGAAGATTCAAATTTTATGGTTAGGTTCCTGGACAATATTTCGTCATCATTAGCAAGATTTTTTTTTGCCAAAACCTACGGACCGGGTTCGGGGCCCACCTACCCTTCTGATCGATGAGTACCAGGTGCTCTTTCTCTGGTGTAAAGCAGGCGGGTCATGAAGATGACCCCTCACCATCGAGTGCTGAGTTTAAGAATGAATACAGCTGTACCTTCAGTCACTTCCATGCCTTCGTAGAGTGTACAAGGAAAATTGTACCCGGAGTTTTACATTTCTAAACACACAGTACATAAATACAAATTTTTTTTAATTTAGAAGATTTTATTTCAAATTTTGTGTCCCTCAGTTAAATGCATCCCACGTGTACCTTTACTTCATGTATTTAAAACCCTGAAATCTTTTCTTTTATGTAATGTGATTATACTTAATTTACCATAGCTTCTTCATTATTAATCATACACAAAGAAAGGCGAAGTGTTTTCGAGATATTGAACACGATGTTGTGGATTCTTACTGTGGGAACTTCATTTCAGTATAAGAGATGTGTTTGATTTAAATTATGAAATATGGGTATACGTTGATTTATTACAGGTTAGTAGCATGAGGTATGTGAGTGATGTTAAATTTTGTAAACCCATCTACGAAACCCGAATTCCTTCTCGCATTCCAAATTGTGGATTATCCATCCCATTGTGCTAAGTAACAATGTTGTTTATTGTCCGTCTTACACAACAATGTGATGTAACGTTAAGCTGTAAACAATTAATGTAACTACATGTTTCAACCCCTTGGGGTCATCCACAGTCTTATAAAATTTGAAACATACAAGGTACTTCTGAAGTAGTTACCTACGGGATCCCGTGGTATTACAGTTAGTTCTAAAATATATGTTAAAAATAGTTAAAATACAGGTGAAGAACATATACTCGTGGTGAACACGTGGATGTATGTTGTATACATGTGGCTGGTGTTAGTGTAACTTATAGAAATGCCATGATGTTATGGTCGTGGATTGGGGACCTCACGGTGTACATACCACGGGATACCGTAGGTAACTACTTCAGAAGTACCTTGTATGTTTGAAATTTTATAAGCCTGAAGATGACCCCAACGCTTTGAAACATGCAGCTACATTAATTGTTTACAGCTTAACGTTACATCACATTGTTGTGCAAGACGGACAATAAACAACATCTTTCTCGCATACTTGCGTTGGATATTTTAAAGGAAAATCTCTGCCCAGATTACTGTTTTTTCTTGTTAATATCGACAGTGTAAAATATCGGACCCGTTAAAATAAAAAGTGAAACGGAATTCTTGTTGATTTATAGTGTATGTATGTTGTTTTGTGTGATTATAATTATCATTATCACAGTTACGAAACCTTAATAACCGACCTTGAGATTCAAATCGTGGACCATACAACTGTGAGGCGGACATGTTCAGCGTGAAATCGGTACCTGTGATCTCCATTCCTTGAAGGTCTTAGCTCGAGGGATCAGAAAATGTACTGGGATGTTGCGGAAACTGATACACCAGAGCTCTAAGTGAAAGAGTGACTATCTGATTATTTATACAGCAATACCGTTGTTTCCGTTCTTCGTTCGCAACAACGTGATAATCCGTTAAATAAATCCCGTTTTAAAAGAAGAATTTATGCTCAGGGCAGTGTCAAGTTGTCGTAAGTTGTTTGCCTTGAAGTTTCGTTCTACAGACTAACGTAAGAGTTACAAGGAAGTAATATGTAGACCGTCGATCACATCATGAATGCTGTCAGTCGTTTAATGACAAGTTGCAACATGTTTCGGCCTAAATAAGGCCATCGTCAGTTATCAAAATTTACAATACACTGAGGTAATCAAGTGTAATTTTGTTAGCTGAAGAATAAAAGACCAACTTGATGTGACTTGCTATTTTGTTTTACTTTTTATGTACTCAACATGTTTCGGACATTAATAAATCCATCATCAGGAGCTTGCGACTATGCCGTTGAATTACCATATTGCTCGTTTTGTTCTTGGTTCGTTGTGTTGGAGATTTGGTGCGGTTGGGTAATTCAACAGCATAGTCGCAAGCTCCTGATGATGGATATATTAATGTCCGAAACATGTTGAGTACATAAAAAGTAAAACAAAATAGCAAGTGACATCAAGTGTGTCTTTTATTCTTCAGCTATCACAATGATGCACGGTCCAATAGACATAAGATGTAATTTTTTTGTAAAATTAGATCTAATTTTTTACATTGAAAACATTTTATGTAATATTATTTTTAAGCCGGAACTAATGCTTGTCGAAGCCGTATAGGCCACAGCCCTACTTAAAAGATGTGAATTATTACTCAAACTGTAATAATTACTTCTGCATGAAAAATAATAATTTATTAAAATCTATATTTTACCTTCCACTTTTCAAACTGGCGATATGTGGGCGATTCTCTTGAAGAGGTCGTATCAAAATTTTGGATTTGTTGTAAAGGAATTTATGTGCTTAGATTTTTATTGATGTACTATTCTTTTTCTGTACAGCTATCAGAGAGTGTACTTCGGAGGATAATGTATATAGATGGCACGGTGCAACTGCACGCTACGGAAGAAGCGGAATACCACTGACAATATTTTTGTTCCAATCGATTGTTCGTTACACGTGTCACAACGGAATGTATAAACTAAACAATACGAATAAGAATTACAGTCTGTACAGGAAATGGAACCCCCAATCGTGCTTGGTAACTATATCAACAGAAAAGAGGAAGACTGATAACTCGCTTGTCTGTTACAAAATTTCCACGCTCTTAGGACGGCGTAACTGTTTTTGAGTAGGAACGGAGTAACTGCCGCGGAAGAGTCGAAACTTTGAATGAAGTTTCATTACCGTAAAGATAGAAGTCCGACCCAGAACTCTGTCTTCAGCCATTTGAATTCAGTCCACACATTTCAGCTCTAATTTTCCCCCACGGTTATTTTAGCATTTCTCGATCGACATTTCGGTCTCTCAAATTGACTTTTCCATTTATGTTTTTCTTACAGAATTTGTTTGCACTCGAATTGTAACGTGTGCTACATGTTGCAACCATCTTATCCTTCGTAACTTTACCGGCTCAGTAGTAAGTAATAAAGGGTAATAATTACGAAATTCAAAGTTATTACGGATTTTTTTCATCTTCCTATTTCTCCTTATTTCTGAACTTTGCAAACTGACCTTAGTACCCAGTTCTCAGACACCTTCAACCTATCTCCATCGTCTTCCTCAGAATATTGTTTTTTAATAGCATCATCACTGTCATTTGTGTAATATGGACACTGTCTTCAGTCACTGTTTGTAACAGTCGTCTCTCGACCTGTAGTATGGATTAACAGCTCTCATGTAGCCGCTTGCTGTTCGTGCCTTTTACTGCAACGTAGCCGCTTGCTGTCTGTGTCTTGTACCGCACAGTATCCGCATGCTGTTAGAGTCTCGTCCTGCACAGTATCCTCCTGCTGTTCGTGGCTCGTACTGCACACTATCCGCTTGTTGTTAGTTTCTCGTACTGCACAGTATCCGCTTGCTGATCATGTCTCGTACTGCACAGTATCCGCTTGCTGCTCATGTCTCGTACTGCACAGTAGAATGGCATTCTTTACAAAGCTGTGACGACTGTGCACGCGTTCGTCAGTCCGTCGTTAATATTTCAGTCTCTGTACAGTAACAACTGCTATTTTGACACCAACATTCCGCACGTAATCAAACGAGAAAGTACAGTTTTTCTTATCTTTGTCTGAGCACAGTGTCTTATACGCGTACGACACCAGTTCTTAATTCAGGTCCAGGATGGTATTGAGTTGTCAGCTTAACATCCGGCAACTTTATCTAAACGGATATATGCGCTGTGTATAGGAGCCAGGTTGTGCGGTTGTTTGAAGAACAAAAAATTATCTTGTCCCTGAGGATAAACGAATGCCAATTCGTCGGTATTCGAGCCCATAGCCCTTAACGTGATACAGAGGCATATAAACAAACGCGTCTGTTTCAAAGGCTATTTAGTTACGGAAATTAACAGCAGCAAGACCAAAGCAGTGATTACCTTGTGCCGTACAATCATACTTGGTCTAATAACAGGATTTGGAAAATAAGTAAGGTGGTTTGATTTACTGATATCACGTATGTGCTTCGACCTCGTCAGCTTACAGAATCTAACACATTTATTAAGATTTCAAAAACGCCATGCGCTATCTTTAGGCTATAATGAATATAATTAAAGAGTTGTGGTGTCAGTTTAAATGACGAGTGATCATTCGTTGTTTCAGTTGTATTTCTATTGCTTTATGCACCTCTGCTAATAGCAGTGGTGAACGCGTGATCTGGCCTATTAACTGCAGAAAATACCTCAACGATAGAAGGATTTATTTTCAAACAAAATTTAATTATAAGTTTGGCAGAGGCAGGCCGATATATAATTAGCTTTCGTGTCGCATATTATCAACTAGACTGCACCATTTAATCGAGTAAACGCATGGTTGATCCAACTAATGATTATTGATACAATAAATGACACGGTAACAAATTTTCAAAGCAGCAATATATATTTCCCTAGTCTGTGTGCAGTAAATTGCAATACCAGTGAGTGTTTTAGTATTACAGATTGATATGGTCATTATTTAAAACTCCGTTTTCAAATTCTTGCAAAGGGATTTATAACTGCTTATGTAATTTCTATACCAATTAACACAATTGCAAGGTACCTCAGTTTAAGGTAGCAACTCATTCCAGATTGAAGGCAAAAAATAATACATCTATACAAATGGAAATATTCGAGAGCAAATAATAAGTAAGCTTTATTTATGAATTTGGACGAAATAATTACTGACTTTTGCTGACCGTGCATCTCAGTGTATTTATCTCAGTATTTAACCAACTTGATGCACAAAATTTGTTTCACAATAAGTTTTATTTCATGCCAAATAGAAATAATTAGCATTTCTATTGTGTATTATTGTATGTATGGTTGTATGTCTTGTATACTTATTTTTAATTTTGTATATTATGCATTCTTATTGTTATATATGTTCCGTTCGTGGTATTTTTTTCATTGTGTTGTTCTGTGTACTGTTCGTGTGTAAATGTGTACTGTACTGTACTGTACTGTACTGTACTGTACTGTACTGTACTGTACTGCTGCCACCGGGTGTCAACCCAATTACGGTTATCAAATACAGTATAGCATATCATAACATTACATTTGGAATCGTATTTACCCCCCCCCCCCTCCGCCACGTTCCCGGTTTTAAACATGGTATGTTTCGTATAGGCACAACAGGTTACATGTTTCGCGATTCCTGCACTACAGCGTGTTTTCATCTCTTCCTTAAGCTACACGTACAGCCTCTAACACAATGACTGCTGACAACATTACCACCACCCTGCGCCGTTGTCATGAAATCTGGGAACCTTAACTTCCTGGAAACCTCTGGGCCACTCCAGGCCTGTAACTGGACTGACATACGTTTTACATTTTGTGCTGACATCAGAATTTTTAACAGTTTACCACCCAGCCCGACATTCCACAAGAATAAAAGTAAAAACTAAAGTGTACCCTTGTACAGGCACTGAGGCTCTGTACAGGCCGTACGGCCTGTAGGGGGAGTAGAGGTATAGCTCTATTCTTTCTTGACCATGGCACTAGAAAGGGGTGAGGGGTCAGCGTCACGCCCCGGCCGCTCTTTACCGTCGGGAAATACCCAGTACCAATTGTACGAGTGGCTGGGTGGGCCTCAGGACCGGTCTGGACTGGTGCGGAAAATCTCGCCCCCCTCCGGGATTTGATCCCCAGACCGTCCAGTCCTTAGCCAGTCGCTTTACCGACTGAGCTACGCGGCCCACTTCCACAAGTATGACGAGGCAACATTTAAAGCAGCCTTAAGAAGATACTTAAACTCACACCCCTTTTACTGTGTAGCTGAATTCTTTTACGTGTAAAAGATCATCTATAATACTGTTTTGTAAAATGTTTGTTCTATTTTACACTGTGAAAATGGTATAAGGTCAAAGCAATTAAAAGGTAAAGCAGTCCCCTTACAGGCCTAGAGCGGCCCAGAGGGTTCCAGGAAGTTAAGGTTCCCAGATTACATTGCAACAGCACAGGATGGTGGTAGGGTTGTCAGGCTTACGCACCGGCCGCCTTTACCCCCAGGAAATGTTCCTGGTACTCCATTTCTGTGAGAAGCTGAGTCGACCCCAGGACAATAGTGCGATCGGAAGGATTATGTGAATGAAAGATTCCAATGACACCATCTGGAATCGAACCAGCATCCTTCCGATTTGTAGCACAACACCTTAATCATTGTGCCACCACGGTCCCCGAAGATCGAAGCAATTAGGGACCAAAAATAGCTGAGAGCAAATTTAGAAATTGGGTGTTCTTGACAGATAATACTAATAGAATATTTGGACAAAAACAGGGGAAAATTACAGACTGGGAAGCTTCATAATATGAATCATTCGCCCCAAAAATTGGGGAGCTGAAATCAAGAATGACGCTAGGGGAGGGAGAATGAGTTCTCATAAGAACGCATATTTAATTTGCATAGTGGAGAACTGATTCTAAAAAAAGACGGTTTCGAGCTAAAAAGTAAAGATGACGCCTCGAAAACTAACTGCAAATTTCGTGATGTTGACATTTATTCATTTGAGGAGGAATAAATTGGTGATTAGTTGTGTAGATACCGTGGAGATCTGGACAGTTGGTTCTTTCAAGTTAAGAGCGTTGAAGGTAAAACACCCCCCACCCCAATAGATTTGAGACAAAAGGTACGGCAGTTGAAGGAAAATGCAGAGCAATTTTATGGAAACTATTAAAGTGGTAACTTAGATAGGGGAAAATTTATGATGTATAGTATTATATAATGCATTACGTGTAATTAAAATATTTTATTTCTGTGCTATTAACCTTTTGGCGCCGGAATAATTTTTTAAATTTTAGCACACCTGTATATAAAATGTTAATAATACAGGAACCAAATACGTTAGAATTATGAAACAAACTGCATTTTGAAGAGAAAAAACTGAGAGTATATACCATGTTTAAAATATTCAGTACCTATACTTGTTGAATAAATATATAAAA
>Ga0136643_10011619_pt1 | contig 13076 bp, 11 predicted proteins | sample TergutLab28metaG_FD_96883 | JGI IMG/M metagenome (GOLD analysis project Ga0136643, IMG submission 96883) | Labiotermes labralis P1 segment gut microbial communities from Petit-Saut dam, French Guiana - Lab288 P1 (version 3) (version 3) | ecosystem: Host-associated > Arthropoda: Insects >...
ACGCCCCCCTCTCCTCCCCCATACGCGCCACATGCCCTGCCCATCTCATTCTTCTCGATTTTATCACCCGCACAATATTGGGTGAGGAGTACAGATCACTTAGCTCCTCGTTATGCAGTCTCCCCCATTCCCCCGTTACCTCGTCCCTCCTAGGTCCAAATATTCTTCTCAACACCATGTTCTCAAACACCCTCAGCTTCCTTTCCTCCCGCAATGTCAGCGCACAGAGTTAAGTAACAGAAATTTATGGCGACCACATACATAGACAACAGAATAATATTACAGTGTATCTTATGAGAAATGCAGTGTGTACTGAGACAGACATCAGCCACTTATATTTACCCCCTCTCCTATAGTAACGGAATTTATTTACCAGCAAATTAAATATGAAGCGATCAATGAAGATATTTTCCACGTTCCTGGCTGCACAGGAGTCAAAACAAGAACGTCTCTCAGTTCAGTATATTAACCAAGAATTTCACCCAATAAAATATAAATCACAGAACACAATTCATGGCAAGTATCGAAGTCCCACATTACTATCCTCAAGCGATTAACCAGAAAAGGATAGCGCTGCAGTACTTTGATACTTGTCACGAATTGTATTCTATGGTTTTGTGTTTTGTTGGCGAATAAACTGAATGCAAAAATACGTACGGAAAAATTTACATAAAAAAAAACTTTTCTTTAGTTGTTGAGCTCCCCTCTGTACTGCACTCTCCTATATCCCCTCTCAGTCATCGGCCATTTTCTTTAAATGTTGTTCGTAGCGACGTGATAACATTCAATAGCAGAAAGCGCTTTTGTCTGGTTGAAACAGGTGGGGGAAAGAAAAAGACTTAAAGGCAATGAAACCGTAAGCAGGGTAGGAGCGTCCTCTTACGTATAATCCACGTGACTTTTTCTTTGGCATCAGCATAGTCAATTGATACTGCCGAAAAATTTTAATTGATTACAATTGATAATGAAACAGATGCAACTATTTTGATTTATTTACTTCTAATCAGCTCTACATGTTTCGGGTGATGTTTTCGCCCATCATCAGGAACATATCACTGTAACTACAGCTTCTGGTAATGTCCAGCGATGTTGCAGCTGGTTGGTGTTGCGTATTGGGTGTTCCACCGGTTCCCCTGATGATGGGCGAAAACATCACCCGAAACATGTAGAGCTGATTAGAAGTAAATGAATCAAAATACTTACATCTGTTTCGTTATGAACTGTAATTACACCAACGATGCACGGAAACACGAATGTTAAATTTTCACCGAGTATTTGTTAGAAATATGGAAACTGTGTCTGCATCCTGCGTCACGTTATTAAGTGTATGAAGACACTAAATATAGACATAAATTGAAGACGCTGTGGCACAAGGAATTGCAGATGTCATGTCTAAATACTTGCTCAAATATTTATTGACATAAACCCACATATTTTAAACACTTAAGAATTTATTCTGATGAGCGGAGGAAAGTATATACAGTCATATTTCAACAGAAGCTACATGTATTGTAGCTGATAAATATCCCGTGTCATTTTCCGCCGCGCGAGTGGGCGGTTGATTGAATGGATGACGTTACTATGTAGGGCGAATCGACAGGAAATGACGACAGATAGTTGTCAGATAAAATAATGAATAATGAATGATATAATGAATGATTTCAGTAGGCTTCGCGATTGTTCGGAAAATCGCTGTCATTGTTCGATAATCTTCGTGAGTGTCAGAATAGAAGTGATGGCTGATGGATACAAACGGTACGTAATGACTGCCCAGTGTCACAGTTCTTCTTGGATTGATAACAAGATACTTAACACTTGAACAGGGTATGTACTGAATATTAAATCAATGTTCAACGAAACGTGCTGGAGACACCTGCAGAAATGCTCTCTGATATTCATGCAAAGTGTCACTTATGTTCTTCTTATAATAAAACCAACTAGATGCACTAATTTCTCAAATTTATTTTTGGAATAAAACTCTACATTTTCCGGACAGTTCCTCTGTCCATCACCATACGTTTGTTCACTGTACACACAGCTATGGTATACCATACAGTTATGTCATAGAGGTTTGCTGACAGTTTGTGAGCAGGATCAGGACTGAACGTCCTGATCCTGCTCGCAGGCTGTATGACATAAACCATTGTTGTGTGCACAGTGAAAAACTCCTTATGATGGACAAGAGGAACTGTCCGAAACATGTAGAGTTTTATTCCAAAAATAAATTTGAGAAATTAGTGCATCTAGTTGGTTTTATTGTAAGAAAATATGGCTTATGTGAGACAAGTGAAGTGCATATAAGTTTGCTGACAGCTTGCGAGAAGAATCAGGACGGAGTTCCGTCCTGATTCTGCTCGCAAGCTGTATGACATATACCATTGCTGTGTGTACAGTGAAAAACTCCTGGTGATGGACAGAGGAACTGTCCGAAACATGTAACGTTTTATTCCAAAAATAAATTTGAGAAATTAGTGCATCTAGTTGGTTTTATTATAGGAATTTATCACGATGCACGGTCACCTGAACGTCAAATTTGTATAATTATGTTCTCTTCGAAATAAAATTATAAAACATCAATGAACTTCAGTAAAACTCTCTAATAACAAACTTTTACAAAAAAAAGACTGTCTAGCGGTAGTCGAAATCTTCCAATACAGAGACAAATGGACGGACTGGCCACTTGTATTGGGTGCTCCGTACGATTCCGAATAAGCCTACACAAAGTGTCGCTAAATGCCTTGTGATGGAGCCGCGACAGCGTAGACTGTACAGCAACTAAGCTACGGACTGGGCGATCCTGGGTTTGAACCCCGGCAGAAGAAGGAGTAATTCACTTCTCTAGAAAATCCAGACCAATTCTGGCGTCCACCCGGTGTCGTATATAGCGGGCATCGTGTTCCTTCCTTGGTCAAGAAGTTGACCACACACCTCGATCCGGTTCCAAGGTATGAATGAGTGGAGGTACACCTCTAATGTCCCTATATGCCTTCATGGCGTGGACGAGGCCGACTCTACTTTTACACCTTTTAACAGGTTATGATATTGGGAGATTAAGCCTTGTTTCGCCGTTGATATGGTTATTTGGGGATCATGTTTATCCGTCCCTGTAAAATTTTCTGGAAATACAGAAACCATAGAAGCACAGAAACAAATAATGTTGTCACCATGCAGACAAGAAGAACCAGAGACGCTGAAACGCCGGTATCTGCGGAGCACAGTGTCACTGTCTGGCCTGCAGTTTAAAAGAATTACGTCCAGAGTAGTAAATGACGACAGTGTGACGTCACGTAGTGGCTGCAGCGTTAATGAAGACGTGATAGCAATCTTATATACACATACAAGTCACACAGCGGGGCTCGAAGTCAAGCCCTTAAGTAGCACACGCTAATTAACAACGTTCCGTAACGATATGTAGGCAGCAGCAGAGTGAAAACGGGAAGAGTTACGACCAAGAGTTTAGTTGCAGTCGCAAGCCCGATGTGCGCCACGATTAAGCGTGGCACTAGGAATGCGCAGTCTCTCAAGACTATTGTTACTAGTTTGTATAGGTTTGACACGCAGTTGGTTTCGTTGGAGTCTCTAAATCCGCGTATTAGAATACAAATCAGTGAGCTTGAAAACAGCTGCTTGTGTTGCTAGCAAACACAGTCCACACAAACACAACACGTTTGTTCTGTGTTTTCTACTATATTTTTTCGGCCACACACATATTGACCATCAACAGGAAGATAAATACAGGTACACAGGGAGAAATGTTACAGAAGAGGCAGATTAAAGATGTAGAAGGATTCTAGGTGTGGAGCTTAGCTGTAAATATAGTGAATCATTAGTCGCGGACATCCGATAAGGGGTTGTCCTCCAGTTTGAGGGGCAGGCAAATGATCACCGTAAAAGAATGGTCGACAGAAGGTTTCGCGATTTGAGAAGGTACTGAATGCTACCAGAATGTGGCGAAGTCAGAATATTTGTGAAAGACATTAAACGTAAAAATTTGGGAAAGGAAAAGAATAGCATATTGAACTGCGAGAACAATGGCTACCATTCGGTCCAGAATGTTTTGTCTTCCTCTTTTCTGTCTAACAGCATAAAACCATCATAAATATTTTTAGTTTTGTCAGTTGCTGTATGTGGGCGTGAAGCAAAAGCCAAGGATGTTCCGCAATATAACGGTGAGGAAGATGTTTGCATGTACGAAAGAAAGTGGCAATGAACTGCAGAAAACGGCAAGATTAGAAGCATCATGTTATGCAAAAATGACCAAATAATTTTCTGGTAATGAAATTTGTGTAGAGTGTGGCACGTGTGGGCGGAAGGAGAAATGGGCACAGAACTTTGACAGGCAACCCTGAAAGAAAGAGACCACTTGGAAGACCTTAAAGTAGATGGGAAAATATTATAGTTGAATGTAAAGAAACGGGTTAGAAGGGCGTCGACTGTAATCATCTGGCTCCAATAGGTACAAACGGCAGTCTATTGCGACGACGCTGATGACACGCCAGATTCCATAAAATGGGGGAGGGGGGAACTTGAGAATTTGAGGAACTGTCAGCTTTTCGAGAGAATATCTGCTCCACATAGTTAGATAATGCAGACTCTTATATTTGCAAGGGGTTTGTGCTGGCATGCTGTTAATGGACGCAGTCGATGTACAGGGTGTTCTGGGAAAGCAATGATATTGCTTTTGCTTCAAACGATTCCGTCCGTCAATTAAGCCTCCCAGCAACTACCCCATTCACGATTGTACAACTTAGTCGCTAATTTCTATACAAAACGTTCCGGCCGTATTCATCCAACCACATTTGAAATGTAGCAGATATACCTTCAACACCGTCAGTATTTATTATAATGTCATATTCTAAAACATTGCACTGTCTTGTTTATTTATCGGGCTCCACCCAAAACATAATTTTATATTGACACAAACGAAAGAACACCCTATAATTACTGACAGCAAGCTGAAAGTTGGCCACGGATATGCCATCGTCATTTTTTACATAGATCTTACAAAAATATTCATTATTCTGTGTATTACTGCACGCATGACTCGGGCAAACGTTGAAATGCTCAAGGCTGTAAATTAAGTGAAACGTTTTCTTGCTTATTGAACCACGTTTCAGAATATCAAATTCGAGCAAATGTAAGGGGAACGTATTGGACTAAGCAAGCATAATTAACTGCAGATAAACGTGAATAATTTGGTATGTTGAATTATGAATTTTTACTAAAACAGTTAATGTACAACTTCGCATGCTTTGATCAACGCGCTGTAAGCACCACGAGATTTGGGATTATAACAGCGGTGATGCTGAATATTGAAGTCTTTTGTGATGTGATGTATCTATGGGCGAGTGGTCTGCCACTTTCAGAACTTCAACAGCGCTTCCATCTCCATGGTCAAGCATCCCGGTATACTCGAACTTCCTGACAATGAAACTGAAAGCATTACAATCCTTCGAAACGTCGGTAAATATTCACCAGCACACTCACGGTCACATCCCAAGAAGTACTGAATCTTCAGCAATACTGCTGCGTAAGCCTTAAATCTCGCAACAAATTCAATGTTTCGATCAATAACAACAAAATGTACAACAACTTTAACATCATCCTGTATAACGCTGTATGTTCTGTCATGTCAGATAGCACAATGTGAGCCTTACATGTAGGTGCAATGTGCGAACAGCAGCAGCAGCACCTCCTCCCACCACTGTCCTACATCTTTCAAATCTCATTTAATTGGATGGCATTGTTTAATAGACTGTTGGTACCCATACGTTGCTCGCATGAAAACTTTCACGCATTCAAGCCCTCGAGGGCAGACTGAATGAACTAAAGTAGTTTACACCAGGGAGAAAAGGCAAGTAGCATACAATGAGTCTACCAGAATGTCTACATGACGTTTACTACTCTGGTGATTAGATCGGACTTCAAGGCCCAAATAAATACACCGGGCAATCTTAATCTGTTAGTGAAAATGGACAGTCAAAATTAAAAAAAAAAAAAAAAAGATTTCTTAGAATCAAGATTATTTAGTTAGGCAAAGTGTTTTCCTTCCAAGATCAAAACTTAGAGACGGCACCAAAAATTCCCCGCTCCACTCCGAGTAAAACGAACTTGTTCACACTTTTAAAGTGACGAGCAGCCAAACAGCTCTCTTCAATTTGTGAAAAGGAGTCGTTCATACTTTCATTCAGAAGTTCCAAACACTTTTCAGTTTATTCAAAACCTTTAATGAATCTGTCAAATGAATGTTTCGACACTTTAATTAAATGAATTTCAAAGTGCTTTGTGAAAGACAGTGGGATCGCACCGTATTCAGAGAATCCAAATACATTTATTTATTTCACTCAAATTATTTACTCACTTTGTAAAATCGGATAGTTCATTTTTTTTTTTAAAAAAAAGTCATCGATTTTAATAACTTGAGAAATAGACTGATTCACACTGCTTTGTGAACAGGAGAGGTTCACACTTCAAGCAGAGGACGGTCAAAGGGACTTAATTACTTGTCGAAACAGAGAGATTGGCGGTTCCAGGAAGCACCTGGGACATGACAGCTACTGAGAAGCCGAAATTGGTAAAGTAAATGAGCTGCTTCACACTGCTTAAAAAAAAAACGAGCAGACATGTTGCTCGGACACACGAATACACGTTTTGGTTTCGCTACTATGACTGCCTACGAAAAATACCCGCCTGAAGATTGTACCTTAATGTCGGCGCGCGCAGTAAACTCTTTGTGTCAAAATATTCATGATATACGTAATTGTATATTACTGAGCATACACAGTGCGTTTCTTTTATCGTTGTGCTGATCACCGCTGGCTTCATGCGACGTGCCGGCGGACGCAGGTTTCCTGTGCAATGAAGCTGCCTGGGTCGGACAGGCGACTGATGGTACATCTTGCGGTAACAGAGTTATAAAAATTCTTTTTTCGTCATGATGGCTTAAACGAAACCACTTACAAGACCAACTGAAATATTCGACTGTATTAGATGTGGACCGGAGTAAAGAGGTTCTACAGATGTGTCTGGGACCTTCATTTCTTGGGCAGCAAAGGTTCGATCCTTTCAAGGCCGGTGCTAAACGTACCGCCTGGTTTAACTTTCAAAACCTTCTGTCTTTTATCGCCACACAGTGTATAAACGTGTTACACACGATTCTGTAACAAACAGTCATTATTTCTAAACACAACATTAACTGTCTGGTTTTTAAAACGCTGACGTCGAATGTTTACTGCGCGGTACGAACTGAATCTCCATTTAGCATGTGTATTAATGTCTGTCTGCAGAGGGTTAAGTACCGGACATAGACTTAACCTCGTTCACTTCTGGACGTACCTTCTGGTCCCCGAAGCGCATCTGCCGACGTGCGTTCCTGGAGACGTTCATACGGCAGAGGAACATGCGTTCCTCGTCGCCTGGACCAGTGGCGCTGCGCACCAGCTCCGTCTGGATAGCCTGGTGGTCTTGCTTGTCTATGATGTCATACACGCTGTCTCCATGTATCAGCAAATCCTCCTGTAACAAAACAAAACACTTGAAAAGAATGGCTCTACGGTTCGGAAACCGTTTTCATCACATTCCCTACAGAATCACGCGTGGGGGTAGCGGTTAAAAAGGCGTATGGGGGAGCAGAGATATAGGTCCGGTCATTCTTAACCTCTGTACTAAATTCAGATGAGTGATCAGCCTTATACCACGGCAGCTTCACTCACAAAATTCATTCCACGTGGAACTTGGCGGGCCCCAAAACGGGTCTGTATGCTCTGTTACACAATAACATTTCTTTCTTTGTTGGGGAACGAGCTAAAGTTCCGTGTCTGTCCACGTGTGTGGCGAAGAAGCTATATCGACTATGTTGGTTCCGGCTTCCTCTCTGTTCTGGGGATAATTTATTGATACATTTCCATATAAAAATTCTACACGAATGCATGTAATAGTCCGTCAGTTACGTCTATGAATCAAAATGCGAGTTATTATATTCTGGAAAAAGATAAACTCATATTTCTTCAAACAAAAACAGACGAATGCACACATACTTACTTACTTAATTACTTACTCCATGGTGCAGAGACCTTCTTGAGAAGCTAACTGGTTTGCAGCTAGTCAAGAAATTCCCCGAATTTCACGGAACCCGAAGGTTCATTACCGCACTCACAAGCGTCCGCCACTCGCCCCTATCCTAGGCCAGCCCAATCCAGTCCATATACCCACATCCCACCTCCTGGAGATCATTCCTAATATTATCCACCCATCTACGCCTAGGTCTCCCCAGTGGCCTCTTTCCCTCCGGTTTCCCCACCAAGACCCTACACATCCTCCTCTCCTCACCCTACGTGCCACATGCTCAGCCCATCTCATTCTTATAGATTTTATCACCCGCACAATATTGGGTGAGGAGTACAGATCATTTAGCTCCTCGTTATGCAATCTCCTCCATTCCCCCGTTACCTCGTCCCTCCTAGGTCCAAATATTCTCCTCAACACATATTCTCAAACAACCTCAGCTTCCTTTCCTCCCGCAATGTCAGCGACCAAGTTTCACACCCATACAAAATAACCGGCAAAATTATAGTTCTATATATCTTAATCTTTAAATTTTTGAATAGCAACCTGGAAGACAACTGATTCTGCACCGAATGATAGCAAGCATTTCCTGACCTGAATCTGCTCTTAATTTCTTCCAGAATAGAATTTTGATGTGTTAAAGCGGCTTTGGTGGTCTAGAGGTAGCGTGCTGGTACCCAAATTCGCGGGTTCAAACCTGGCCGAAGCCGTCGGATTTTTAGGGCGAAAAAATCCTCAGCACTCCTTCCTTCGGATGGAAAGTAAAGCCGTCGGTCCCATGTCGTAGATTTGCGGCATGTAAAAGATCCCCAAATTTACGTGGAAGTCGGAATTTAGGCAAAATTACTACCGGACATCTTTCTCGCCCACATTTCCACCTTTCGCTGCTAGGATCTCTCGCGTCACTGCGGACGCAGAGGCACGTGGCGGCGAAAGTGGGAACATCTAAAGACGGGGGAAAGCAATGGCAAACTACCCCCAAGAACTTGCCTAGGATGCAGTGTGCCAAGAGCCATATCGGTTCCATAACCGGGCTCTGGTTCCTGCCGGACCGGCCTCTAGGTCTGAATACTAATGAATGAATGAAAGTTGTTCCCAAATATTTAAACTCTTCCACCCTCTCGAAGGTACTATTATCAATCCTCGCACTCTGATTTCGTCCTGCATTCTGATCTCGAGTCATGACCATGTACTTAGTTTTATGCGCACTTATTTCCAGTCAAATCTCCCTAGTAGCAGCTACTAAAGTTTCTGCGTTTTCCTTTAGCTCGAATGCACACATATATTTCTAAAATATCAGTTTATTGACACCATATCACTGCAATATGTTGCATCTCCCAAAGGCCCATCCTCAGAAGGTACGACTGACACATTTCATCAGCGAGGTCAACAAAATGAGTTACCAGATGTCAAATTCTGAAATTGGAAAAAGTGATATTAGTGCACGGGTATGAACCAGATACAGAAAACTGAACAAAATTTCATTTTACAAGGAATATTTCCACACAAATTTTCGGGCCCCTCTAGCATACGACAGTATTTTACGCCTCCGTCTCACAAATTCACACGATCGTTATGTTCGTATTACTGAAGACAGGAAATCATAATTCACGAAAATATGGTTGATTAAAGCGACTTTGAATTCAAATCAAATTTCATAAAAACCTACAGTTATCTTAACACTATGTATTCCGTGCAGTACGTTCGTACTACATGCCTTCGTCTAACCAATCTTTAACGCCTCTACTATACATAACACGTCACATTATACCTCCTACGCATTTCGGCGCACGTCGGCTTCATCTTCAGAAGCATCATATTTAGCTGTTGGATGTTCGGCCTATCAGCTGGCCATAAACACTTGGTCAGACGTGTTGGATAGAGGCCAGTTGAAATGTGATGGCACATGTGCAGAAACCAGATTTCGTCTTTCGTCGAAACGGACGAGCCCATTAAAATCGGACAAGGGGCGTCAGTTCAGTCGACTACTGGCAGCCGAAATGTGCGCATCAGCTGTAGTAATGCTGGATACACCATGTTCCGAGGTAGTGTGAAGAGTACTGGCTACCCACTCCATTCGCCAGTTTCCCCTTCACTTCCCCTCCCGTGTGTCACAGTGTGCCGTCACATTTCAACTGGAGTCTAACAAGCGTTCATCTCACTGATATCGAAAATCGAAAAGTTAAATATGAGACTCGTCAAGACGGCGACGCCATGCGCCGAAAGAAGTAGGAGGAACGTAATGTAACGAGTTATGTGCATTATGTACTTTACTGGTTGGTTAGAGGAAAACAATTACCCTACAGTCGGTTGAAACAACGTGGAAGAGAAAACACAGAGGGAAGAAGCACAATTAAAATGAAAGAGAGTCTTTTCTTGTACATAAGTAGTCAGAATGAAATAAAAACTTGCTTCTGTTATATACCGGTAACGATACAACACAACAGTCCAGGAAGTCAGAAGGGAACTAGAAACAGAGATGCAGAACAAAATGGCCAGTAATAGCTAATACACTTCACACACTTATCAGATTATCATCTACAGCTGTGTATGGCAATTCGTACACATGTTGTTTGGTGTACCAACTGCAGCATACCATAACATAAAGCACAAACACTAATGCTCTTGTAAACAGGTGAATGACGACACAGCGTGTTCATAAATCTCGTAGTTCCCTTTCCTCGACAACATTTTTCTCCCCCTCCCCCACACCCCCCACCCCGCGCCCCTCAGTTTCTGTGCACAGAGAAATCCAAGTGCTGAGTAGAAAGTATTCTCAAAACTGGAAGTCTACAAGGACTTGTGGCAGGCTTTAGTTTCCTTGAGGCTTATCTTGACTCATCAAAAGTAACATATCTTGTCTGACCCTTTTGCTTACCTCACGTTAAGACTCTTTTACTCCATTTTCAAGCACGAATTCAGAGAATGAAGAAACGGAATGCACCACGGTATTTGCTACAAACATCTGAAAATTACGTCAGCAGAATAGAAGAGTAAACAAAGATATGAACACTGCAAGCAGAAAAGGAAGTGGCCAATAGATTATTTACACACGCGACATCGCTTGGTCAATGTTTGGACACAGTCTGCTGTGGCTTTGAAATTATCGGCCAGAGATCAGCTCTGGTATTCTAATGTGTTAGCAATACGTCACTGGGAATTTGATCAGGTGACACTTAAAAAAGCTGCTGGAATATTCGGATATTGAATGAATGATGCGGTAGTGAGTATGAACGAATGACGTCACAGAATTGTCTACAACATTCCGCGAGTTAAATATGGATGGAGAAGAATATAAGGAAGAGGAAGAATATGAAGGAAGGAAGAAAGTGGTTGAGTGAAATGGAACAGAAGGGAGGAAAGGAGCACCAAAGCTATAAAACGCACGGCGGAGAAAGAGATATCAAAAAAAGTTTGAAGAGCATTCTGAGCGCAACTCCTGACGCTTAATTCCTTGTTGCTTGAATTTCTAATCTATAAGATGTTTCTTTACTAACTTACTTACTTACTTACTCACTCAATGGACAGACAATTTCTTGAAAGGCTAACCATTTTTCAGCCAGTCAAGGAATACCCCCGCATTTTATGGAACCCGAAGATTCATTACTACATTTACAAGTGCCCGCGACCTGTTCCTATCCTGACCCGGATAAATCCAGTCCATACCCCCACATCCCAATTCCTGATGATCCATAATCCATAAGATCACCTATATAATTTATGTGATGAAGCTACCATACGTAAACAGACCCATAATGCCTTAAGGATCCTACCGTATCGTCTCAGTCATTACTGTCTTAACACAATATTCCTTATATAATAAGTAAAACTTTATGCACCTGTCTGTACCAACGGTCGCATATTTATTTTAATGGTTCACTAGTCAAATGTAAACAAGACGTCACTGGAATCCTATGGTGCTGGTAAACTACGAGCACCCTACAAAGCAGCGCCTCACAACCACTACCAACCACATCCAGCAGAACCAGCGCAGCACACCACATGCAGTAACACACGGTCTTTGTTCTCCTGAAGATGGGCATAATGGTGCCCGAAACATTTTGAGACAGAAGTTGATAATAAACATCTGATTGTTGCATCTTGTTGGTTTTTTCTCTCTCTCTTCGCAATTTGCTCACGATGCACGGTCACAGAAACCTAAAGTACAGGGTATATGAAGAAAATAAATGTTATGAAATCTGGTACTTAGAATATGTATTGGAATGTCAATATAGTTACGGTCTGAAGTCAAAGAGTTTGAATTACAAATGTTATGTGGGTACTGAACAAGTAACTGCTTTTAGCTGCTTAGGAAATTCGATATCTTACGAAAAAACAAGTGTACATTGATAACAAAACGAATAAACATTTGCAAATAACAGACATTATTAACAATAAGATTAGACCATAGAAAGCTTTAAACAAAACAAGAATAATTCTATGCAATACACTGGGCCTTCTGCCTTCGTTATACGGCAGTACAAACTGGATCGTTACAGCAAGTGACGCAAGAAGAATAACAGCAGCATAAATGAATTATATGAGAAAAAAAACAGCAGGATAGACTTGGACGGTTTATAAAACAAACACAGAGATTGCAAAACAACTAAATATAACTACAGTTTTGGACAAAATACAGGAATACTAAAGAAACTGGTTGCAACATGTAAACAGAATGGCTCTTTAGTGGATTATCGAGAATGTCAAGAAACTACAGACCAACTTACTTACTCCATGGTGCAGAGTCCTTCTTGAGCAGCTAACTGGTTTGCAGTTAGTCAAGAAATTCCCCGCATTTCACGAAACCCGAAGGTTCATTACCGCACTCACAAGCGTCCGCTACCCGTCCCTATCCTGGGCCAGCCCAATCCAGTCCATATACCCACATACCACCTCCTGGAGATCCGTCCTAATATTATCCACCCATCTACGCCTAGGTCTCCCCAGTGGTCTCCTTCCCTCCGGTTTCCCCACCAAGACCCTATACACCCCCCTCTCCTCACCCATACGTG
>Ga0136643_10011620_pt1 | contig 13076 bp, 5 predicted proteins | sample TergutLab28metaG_FD_96883 | JGI IMG/M metagenome (GOLD analysis project Ga0136643, IMG submission 96883) | Labiotermes labralis P1 segment gut microbial communities from Petit-Saut dam, French Guiana - Lab288 P1 (version 3) (version 3) | ecosystem: Host-associated > Arthropoda: Insects >...
AAACGGCCAAAACAAGGCACAAATGCCAAAACCTACATCGGGGGCAAAAAGTTGGAGAACGGGTGGGTTCCCACCTGGGCGGCCCCAAAAGGGACTTAGAAGGGTTTAAATCCCCCCCCCCCCCTCGCGACGAATTTTATTTTTTCAAAAACCAAAACCGGGACACTTTTTAGCATATGCGTGTTGGAGAGGGAGGTTGTAGGAGACCAATGTGTTGACCCGTCACGCAACAAAACAAGCAGAGTAGCTTATAAATATTACGGCAGCGAGGTAACTCAGATAACGACATTATTTCCTCCCACCATGGTAAAGTCAAAATCTTCATTTGCGTTGTTACAGACGTATTTTATAATCGGGAATAATGCGGTACGTTTGGCGTCTCCGTACGAATTTTGCGAGACACTGGAACAGAGTTATTTAAAAGCCCATACAAACCGTTAGGAATGACATTCTCTTCCCCCTCCCCCCCCCCCAAAAAAAAAAGACTAAGTGTTAGAATCTGAAGTCGTGACCTTTGATATTTTCTGTTTGAAGCTTTGTATGCCGTCTTAACGTGAACTGGTAGTTCGGTAATTGTAACATTTTGTGACGGTAAATAAATCTTCGTAATTTGGGGCCGTGCCATGGCTCAGGCGGTTAGTCGTGATCGTACCGCGGAGGCCCTCGTTTGACACCAGGCTAGTCCAGCGTGTTGGTTGCTGCGCAAAATAATTTAGACTGAATGCACAAATTGCCTTACTTGTGGCAACAACAGACTAAAAAAGTGGAGAAATTCCAAAGTCGCTAGAAGTAAGTGAGAAAAGTTTGAGACGTGACTGATATTGTCTTCCCTTTCGAACATCTGGTACGATTCGAGTTTGTTTCCCACAGTCATGGATAAGTGTTGTACAAGACGGCGGTGCGAGGGTTGAGGCAAGAGACAATTTCCGGTGTTGCTTCCTGCTCTTATCTACAATCTGTGACCTTGCAGCGACCAGTTCGTTACCTCCGCGAGGTGCGGTCACAATCCCCCTGCATACGAAGCAACCCAGACGTTTTATTCCCTGTATTCAAATTAACATTAAAACAAGGGACACGCAGATTTTAGTTTATTGACTTTACTGTTTACTTCCCACCCCCCTCTTTGTGACCAACGATCGTTATTGTGTTCAGCTGTAGTTCTACCTGAAAGAAAAAATGTTTTCCGCTTACACTTTCGCCGTCTTACCATACGAAAAAGACCATTGTCTGCACGCCTCACCCGAGGGATTTTCACATTAATTTCCCTCAACAATCGGCGCCCAAACTTTAATTTTTTGTGCCTTTTCTTCTTACACTCTCAGTGGGCCTGCTGCTCCGTTGTTTACCGTTGAGAAGAGTTCAAGAGTCTCCACCCCATACCGAAGGACTTTCACATCAATCGCTTTCGATTGTTCTTGACACATGATTTGTTGTGCGCATACTTTTACCTACATTGTCCGCATAGCGTTGTCCATATTTCTTCCACAGTACATAACGGATATACGTAGACTGCAGGTGGCAAAACTATCAATACATTGCGATACATGTACTGGGCTCCTAAAAGTTATTGTGCAGAGCACAAAAAGGACTGTTTGACGACATAATTTTAAACTAACGCAATTTACACCCGTTATGAGTAAGGTGTGCGTACACAATATGTTTTTTTTTTGTTTAAATCAGTCTTTTGTTTCGTACTCTCATTATAAAATCAGTGCGAGAGCTTTGTGTGGTATCGCATTGCATATTTTTAAACATTACAAATGCGCGAATTTCTCATGAGCCAGATCGCGTCAAATCGGTCCAATCAGCCTAAAGCAGGCCCCGAGTACAGGTCTGGGCTACGGACTGGACGACCTAGGAATCGTGTTGGAATCCCGGCGACAGAAGATATTTTCTGATCCGCAGAGCGTTCAGACCGGCTTTGGGGCCCACCCAACCTCATGTGTTCAGTGTATACCAGCGGCGCTTTCCCCAAAGGTAACACTGACCGCTCACATCCGTCTTGTTACGATGTTCAAAATGTAACTGTACATCTACTCCTCTATATCTTTGCATGGCTATCAAGCATTAGGTGGCAAATTTTGAAGCCATGAGCTCAAGAAAAGTATTTAGTCCTGCAAAAGGTAATATTTATTGCTGGGTTCAGTTGAACTCTACGTCGTGAAGGTATTCTAGGGAGTGGACGTTTGGTTCCGTGGATTCTTAGCTCGTACTGGGTGGAGATCGGCCTGACGCCCCAGCCGCATTACGACAGAGTAAAGAGCCTGCGATACCCATTGGATAGGAGACTGCCCTTTGTTGCAGGAAAATTTGTGCTACACGTCCAGGTGTTGGCAACGGTTTTCGGGCACTGGAAGTAATTTCTAAGACTGCCCGCTTCTACTCCAATTCGTAGCCCAATATTTATCAAGTTTTCAATGCAGTCTTCCTGTTATTTGTATTTAAACTACATTTGTGTTTGGATTTTTAGTTACAACAGCTAATTGTTCGCATTTAAATTATAAGAGAATGTTAACAGGAAATATTAGAGGTATATATATATATATATATATACACACACACACACACACACACAATATATATATATATATGTGTGTGTATATGCTTATTATTTGAATCTTTTATTTTACTTTTTTAGCTACTTATTTATTATTTAGCAGTCTGTATTGACGTATCGATAAGCTCGTGTTCGCCGATGCTCCTCTGGTTTGTTGTTTTTCAGTAAGTGTAAATAATGAGAAACAAGTCGATCGTGAAGATGAAGTCTGGTATGTATTTGCATCATGTTAACCATCACCAAGACCTAACTGCCCTACAGATATGTATGTATGATTCCAAGATCTCGGAAACTTGAGTTGGTGTGAAATTATAAATCTTTATGATGTTTTAAAGCATGCACCTTACGGAGGGAATAGGGCTACAAATTGCGAAATCTCTCGGACTGTGTTGATGATTATTACATCATTTTAAATTTTTATTTTGTTTTGTGCTAGAAATAGGGGCAACGATAGCGTAGTCGGTATATCGATTCGCTACGGGCTGGGCAGTCCGGGGATCGAATCCCGGTGGGGTGCGAGATTTTCCGCACCCGTCCAGACCGGCCCTGTGGTCCACCAGCCTCCTATGCGACGGGTACCGGATCTTTCCCGGGTGAAAAGTGGCCGGGGAGTGGCGTTGACCACCTACCCCCAATCTAATGCCGAGGTTAAAGAAAGAGTAGGGCTAATACCTCTACTCCCCCTCTGGGCCTTCGTCACCTGTTACAGGGTGAACTTTACCTTCATCTTTTTGTGCTAGAAATAGGAAAACCTAGAAACCCGTTCTTTCACTACATAAGAAACAGGACTGCAAACGGCGCTCTCCGTGACGTAACAAACAGACTTTACCGATGCGTTCTTTACTTTCAGGCTATCATACTGTTTCATGGCACAAGCGTAAAATGGTTTCGTTTACGCCAGTACGAACAGTGCGGCCTGTCCAGCGCTGATGTTCACGCAGCTCAAAAGTGCTCGACAATAAACGTGGGAAGTACAGATCCGCGTACATCTACGCCGTTATGTAAAGTGTAACTTCCATTGCGCCGATTTCCACGATGCTCATACTTAGTCATTAAAGTTTTCCAGCTATGTCCTGTACCGAATTTTATTCAAACTGGACGAAAAATGAAGACGTTATGGCAAACTTCTTTTACATCCTAAGTAAAGTATGACTTCCACTTTACCGAATTCCACGAAACTCGTTATTCTTAAAAGATATTACACAGAAACATTACGAGTACATGCTGAATTTTGTCCAAGTCGTAAGAAAAGTAGATGTGGAGAAATTTGTATTTACGCCTGTAAATAGAGTAGGATTCTCCGTGTATCGATTTTTTCTGTTTCACGAAACCCACAATTGTTCAACGGCACTATGTGGAAATCTCACGTACCGAATTTCGCCTTCAGTGATCGATAAATATGTAAATTACGGTTAGAAATTAATATAGGCCGTTAATTGAAGTTACTGCGCCGATTTTCATGAAATCGTGAATGATGCGCACAAAGCGAAAGTAAAGGTAAAGTTTTCGAGAAACTTTGGAGCTAGTCCTTAACATTGTTCTCTTGTCAGTAAACCTCTTCAGTATTTTCAGCGTCATGTTAGAGACTGAAGGCCCCCCTCCCCCACGTCTTATCGCGACCTCACTGCTCCCATCTTTTTCGGCTACCAAGACTAAAAGCTGGTATCTGGTGGCCTTGAACTTGACCAACGACCGGAAGTTTATTAGCGACAGTCGGAACACTAAACACTAATCTGTGCTCGGGAGGGTCTAGGTTGAAGTCCATAAGATTTGTGCAGCTGGTCAAAGGCGTCACGCCTTCACTCATCTTCGGCATGTGGTCCAGCGCATCTCGCCTACCACCTGCCGGCAGCTGCAACAACACCTGCCCAACCGAAGGCACACGAACGGAGCGTGAATGGAAGCTGTTACAGACCGAACACAACACCCGAACTTCGCTATGTCTGCAGACAGAATTCCGAACTTTACCACGGCGAGAGGAGATAGATAGCATGTCGTGGCTAGTTCAGTCTCACGAGGTTCTTCTTTTCCCCTCTCAAGTCGTTATCGCCAGATCTGGGCAACCGGTGGAAGAAGCAGCTGGCACGCGAAGAGACCGCTCGCCCTTTTCAACAGCACGGACCAAGCAATCTGAACCAGCAGAGCTGGCCGTGTTTCATGTGGGGTCTCCGGTTAACTACTGCGTGTTCAACCTACCACGTAAATACATATTACAGACTGAAATTTCGGAGATGGTTTCGAAACTGTCATGTCATAACTATAGTGTGAGAACGGCCAACTTAGTGGATAATTTTGGACGTATCAGTTTGGGTTGTAACTGTGGCAACTTTTGGCAAGGTAAAGGTGATTTTGTCCCTGTGATTAAGGGCCACGCAGTTAAGGCACATGGGCGAGTGGAAGCATAGCTCCAGAAAATTCTTAAACTCAGAATTAGGTGAAGGAAAGTAGTTAGCTTCACTCCCCGGCCGCTTGACCCCGTGGAAAGACTATCATTTTCCACTGAATAGACGGCTGAACAGGCCCCAGAGCCGGTCTGGACGCTTTGAACCGGACTCATTTTTAGGTGCGTTCACAAAATTGTGGAAAGCGAATGTTGGCTTCATCATGTCCGTCCGTCCGTCTGTCTACCCGTCCGCGTGGAACAACTGGGCTCCCACAGGACGGATTTTCATGAAATTTTATATTTGGTCACTTTTCGAAAATCAGGACAGGAAATTCAAGTTTCTTTAAAATATGACAATAATAACGAGTACTTAACGTGAAGGCGTATGTACATTTATAACAGAATCTAGCTGAATTTTTCTTAGAATGAGAAATGTTTCGGATAAAATTTTAGAGAAAATCGAAACACACTTTACTTGCGCGATAATGTGGAAAAATATGGTCGAGCCAGACTTGGCCACAGACGATAATATAAGGCGCATGCGCTTTACATGCTGGATAACTAAGGCTACACCCACCCACCCACACCCACCCACACCCCCCCAACACACACACACCCATATATATAATGTCCGGAATCGAATCCCGGTGGGGACGATCCGCCCGTCCAGACTGGCCCTGGGGCCCACCCAGCCTCCTGTAAAATGGGTACCGAGTCTTTCCCGGGGGTAAAGTGCGGCCGGGGCTTGCTGCTGACCACTCATCCCCTTCTAGTGCCGCGGTCATGGAAGAGTAGAGCTATACCTCTACCCACCCTCTGGGCCACACCGAGCCTCTAACGGGAACACTTTACCTTTATATATATAATATCGAAACACATTACTAACCCACTAAAAAATTTACATTGTCGTATGATCACTTTCTGCTAACCATTTATTCATATTACAAATTTGCATGTAGATTTAGAAGGTTTGAATACAAAAGGAAACTTGTCAGCTGGTTATCATGTTTGAAATTATCATTTAAGAATAAAATAATTGATAATTTTGAAGATTTAAAATATTACAGTGTTGAACAAGTTGTTGTGTTTGCACGCACTGATGAATGAATATGATACGTAACGTAAAGTAACGAACTGATGAGCTATTATTTCGTTCTACAGATCGAATTGTCATCATGACTGCATACAAAATATGACAAGAAAAATGCAAAATGAAGTGCGAAATGCCTGAAAAAATACAATCTCCTTTCTTTCCTTTATTGCATATATACGAGAGATTACATAGATAACTTTTTATTTGCCTGAATATTAGATTTTCTTTCTAGCCGCTATAAATTCAACAGTAAGTTTGGTCTGCATTTTTTCGATTTCGGTAGCTTTCCTTAAATTTATATTCAACCGAATGGGGGTCTAATGACTCCACACGCTTCTTAATTTCAGCAGATACGATTTGGTAATTGTTTGTAAAAGCTGTGTCACGTTTATTGAATTTTTTAAAGGTAGTCGAATACGAAGCCGGCTGGTACAGATGACAGTTACCATTTCAGAGTTCTGGGAGCAGTGATATGACAAGAACGTATACCGTTTCGTTCTCGTTTTGGTTTATAAGTTTGGTTCTTGTTTATTCACAGGCAAAGGGGAATATATGAGAGCAGACATTGCGTCTTCCCAAACAGCGAACACCGACTCTGGAAGTTGGATTCTGTAAGTTAAAATGCAGACAAATAAATGTGGGCTCGTTTTCACCCGGTAAACTTCAGAGTAATTCTAGCCGAGTGAGTACACGGAATTCACAAATTAATCTCCCTCCATCCCGCCTGCCAGCAGTTATATATAGCTGTTCGTTAGACAGTGAACTCCTTGTAAGCCGTCGACAATGGCTGCGGTGTGTGCAAGTTAATGGCTCAACTTTCTGTCCAGACCATAAAAGAGTCTGGTTTCATTTCCAGACTAAGCAAACATATCCCATATGGAGCTGCAGTAACCTGGTTTCAGCGATTCGTAATCCTTGCTGAAGTAGAACACGATGCAGCTCTTTGGTATGAGCCTTTGCTGCGGCTGAAGACGTTATTACGCACGCGTCTATTGAAGGAGCAAGCTGATCTGTGCCGTGATATCCGCGCCAATTTTTCGGCACTTGCGTGCTATCGATTGCTGTCTCTGCTGTGTAAATATTTCCAGCTCCTTCCATATTCCTTTAGTTGGATCGCAAAATATTGAAACTAATGCAAGAAAGATGGAGTTTATTCTGCTGTAACATGGCATTAAAGGTCACATTAGGAAACGAAAACCTATCTCTGCTGGCAGACAAAGGAATAAAAACCAGCCAATTAGCATTCTTTGTAGCTGTAGCGTGAGACATGTTAAACGTGTAATCTGCTGTTCAAGGAAGTACAGAACACTTGTCTAAAGGAAGACCGAGCAATATTTTAATGTGTACTTTGATTCATTTTCATTCACATAATCCTTTGGGGTCGACTCAGCCTCTAACAGAAATGAGTACCAGGAATGTCTCCTGGGGGCTAAAGACGGCTCACAACCTTACCACCTTCATGAGTCAAATGTCTTGAAACCTAGGAGCCTAAACTTCCTAGTACCCACTGGGACTGAATAGGCCCGTACAGTGATTGGTTTACCTTACTTTGATTCACGACACTTGGTTACGTAAGTTATGAATTCGAAGTTCATTTTCATATAGAAAATGCGTAGACCTACTTAAATACTCAATTGTGTAGTTAAATTCACTAACTTACGGTTCGAGATTTAGTCACGAATCAACTAAGTAAATCTGAATTAAATCCCAGATCTGGTCTGAGTGTTGTATCAGGCCGCCTGTATTGTGCTACCAAAGTTAGCATCCGTGTAGCTGACTTACGTTCTCCACACTCCTGTACATCCCGGTGATTTAATGAAATAATTTCCCAGTAGGCATGGTCTTGATTTCATGTCCTGTGCCATGACATATATATTTTGTTTAAATTTCTTGAGTTCGTATGTAAATATGATTAATAAATTAATTTTCTTCTCCAATTTTACTTCGAGAGTCGGGGTCGAGTATTAGAGAGTTCTACATCGTATCTGGGAGGTTTGGCGTGGGCCGAGATAGCGTGGTCGGTACAGCGACTCGCTAAGGGCTGGACGGTGGGGGGATCGAATCCCGGTGGGGGCTAGATTTTCCGCACCCGTCCATATTGTCCTTGGGACCCAACCTGCATACTATGTAATGGGTATCGGTTCTTTCCCGAGGGTAAAGCTGCCGAAGCATGGCGTAGACTACCCACCCCTTTCTAGAGCGGAGGTTAAAGAAAATGTAAAGCTATACATCTACTCATCCTCTGGGCCTTCATGACCTGTTGTAGGGTGTTCTTTACCTGTACCTATATGGGAGGTTTGGTAGGTTCAGATCTCACCCCGTAGACCGATTATCCTCACTAAGCTATTTCGCAGTCTTCCTCCTAACATCCTCCAATACCTTGAGTTTGACCACAATTTTTTTTTCCGTCCACGTCTTTGTCCAATCATCGTTACTATCTCTATGTAAAGTGTCATTGAATAAATCATGTAACTTCATCTTTGTTATTAAACTAACGCTAAATTAACAGTAAAAACATTAATCACAACTCAATTTAATAAGAAGAATTGATTTGCTTTAAATGTTTCGTATGAATTGCCTGATGACGATTCCTTGGAATTCGAAACAAGTAGCAGTGTGGAGTGCCATTTAGTAAACTGACTGACGTGTTCCGTTGTTATTTTAAGTGAATATTTTAACACAACGGGATGACTCAAATTAAATTCAAGTTAAATTACCCCACACATACACATCTAAAATCAGGATAAGCAACTCCCCCTCCCCCCGTGTGTGTGAAGTTAAGACTGTTCAAAAACCTTTGGGGGAGCCGGTGGTTCGGCATTAGTAGCCGTTCTCGAGAATGGAACCGACTTTCTTTCATCTCTGCCATCAGCTTCATCCCTTTACATCCCGTGTCACGTAGGGGTTGTCAGCGCCATTGCGGCCGGCATGCGATCTAGCAGTTGTGCCGTGTTCGATCGCAGACGTCAGTGCGGCCGCGCGCGTGGAGGGAAGAAGTAGTGTGTGCTGCTGTGCTGCTGTGCTGATGTGTGTTTTCGTACGGCCTACTCTTCTTGACTGTGAATGGTATGTAACACCTCTTACTTTTTTCTAAGTGGGCAGACACGATGTGTTAACACTAACAACAATGCCTTTACCATTCCTCGGTTAAGCTCAAGGTGTAATGTTTCTTGTGGAATGACCTAAGTTTTCAAAATGTGTAGTCATGTATTTACGGTTGGGCATTTGTGAAGTCCACGAGAAGAAAATTTTCAAAGTTTTAGAATGTGATTTGTCTGAAAATTGCATTCTCGAAGTTCATTAAGAATTTCGCCGGTTATGACAATGTTACACTTGTTGATATGATGAACATGTTAATATGAAACTTGGCGGGATCAGTTGATCAAAATGGCGATAAAGGCTCTGTATTTACAATTAAAATTCAATCATTAAGCACGGATAAAAGAAACGAGAAGTCCCAGGAATAAGTGCCTGCCAGTCTTGAGGACAATGCAGGAAATAGCGTCTGACATCCAACAGACGGGGTACAAACCTTTGAAAAAAACGGAAAATATCTTAAATTGTTCCTCTGGCGGTATGTTATCAGAACTATGGGCCATGTCTTCCCGTTCGCGGAAATGCCTGTCACTTTATATCCTAACTTGTATCCATGCAGTCGAGGTTCCTAACGAATAATTCGTTACGTTTGTACACTGAAACCTTTTTCAGTAGTTCGGTGTATGATTGTCACAAACATGAAATATGCTGTATGTAAGTGAAATCTAGTACATTTTTCAAGGTGTCATGTAGAGTCAAAGGATGTTAGGGATGGTTAGTCTTAGGACCGCGGATTAGGGTGAAACTCGAGGTTTCCCACTCTTTGCTTGCCATATATTTTCCTCTAGCGCCCAGCCCAAAGCGCTTGTTGCCAGTGGAGATTATCACGTGTTAATCGTTAGCAACATTTAAATGAATAGAATGGTTAATCTTATGGAGGGGCATATAGGTATATGCTTGATGGGAAGATGGAAACTCCAAGGATGATGTGGTAGGGTGTCGATCGACGTGACTTTATTCCGTAGCCACATTATAGTCATGGTACTGGTGGGTCGTTATTGCAGCTAGCTTCTTGTGAGTGTAGACTGGAACAGCTTTTCCCTGTCAAAACATAATTCCCAAGAACTCTATCGAAAGAGGCCTTTAAGTATTTCTTGATATGGAAAGACTGTTGTAGCATTTGACTTTGAGTTACGATATTTTAGATTTCGGGCTACGTAACAGTTTTTGAGGAGAGGCGACGAAGGAATAACGCACTAACTCCATGGAGCAGAGTCCACCTGAGACGCTAATAGGTCCTCAGCTACTCAATAAATTCCCCGCCTTGTATGGAACCCGAAAATCCATTACTGCGTTCACAAGCGCCTGCCGCCTCTCCCTGTCCTGACCCAGGTCAACCGAGTCAATGACTCCCCATCCCCATTTTGAGGATCAATTTTAATATTATCTTCCCATCTACGCCTAGTTCTTCCAAGTGGTCTCATTCCCTCAGGTCTCCCCACCAAAATGTTGTTTGCACCTATCTTGTCTCCCATACTTGTCAGATGCCCCGCCCATCACATTTTTTTTTTGTCACAGGACTAATGTTCGGTGAGGAGTAGGCTTACTTATCATGAAGCTCCTCCTTATGTTGTCTTCTCCACTTCCCTGTCATCTCGTCCCTCTTAGGCCAAACTATCTTCCTAACAACCAGTTCTCTAACAACTTCAGCTTATGTTGCTCCCTTAATGTGAGAGACCAAGCTTCACACTCATATAAAACAAAAGGCAAAGATTATAGTTATGTATTTCTTAATCTTTATATTTTTGGATAAAAAACTGGAAGACAAAGGGTTTTGCACCAAATGGTATCAGGTATCGCTTTACTTCAATTAGTCGAAAGAGGAATGAGTTCGCTGAGCCACTCATATACAAAGTTACTTCTATAAATATACTTAAAAGCTTGTCATACAGACCCCAGTGACATTTTTGCTTATGTGACAGACCTCACTGAGTTTAGGCAAATAAACAGGACACCTCACATTTCGATGATTAGGAGTGATGTAACGTAAAGGTCCAGGAACCTCTATGATCATCTTCTGAGGATGCTGATTTGTAAATATGCAACAGTGAACACAAGGTTTATATATATGATGTGGCCTTCAGTATGCAGGACAAAATCACATGAACCAGCAACCACAGCCAAATATTATATTGTTCATGCACTTGGAAACGACAGTGAAAAATTAGAACTGTAAACAAGATAAATTTAGTAGCAGAATAAATCTGGAGAATGCTGTTATTATAATATGGATCAGAGTTTTTGTTTTTTGTCTATCTAAAAACGTAAAGATGAAATGTGACTTACTTTGTATAAGTGCAATTTTATTTATCTTATGAGGGTGGAAGTTGGCTTAATTCTGAGAGAAGTAGACATATGACTTTTCGGTACAAAGTTCTCAGAATTTATTTATTCACGATCTATATAGTACGCAGTGGCACAGTTGATTGAGACACTGTGCTGGGAACCGGAAGGTTGCGGGTTCGATTCCCGATGGGGTCATAGAATGACTCAATCCTTCTGGCCCCACTGTGGCTCTGGAGTGGACTCAGCATGGGGGTAAGGCGGCCGATGCCTAAGGCTGACAACTTTGCCACCTTCATATGTCGACTGACTAGAAATTTTGGAAGCCTCAACTTTCTGAAACCCTAAGGGTCTGCCCGAGCTTTACCATGATTCAGCATTTGGACTGTAGCTTTGAATGGTGCGATTATTCATGAATAGGAAAGGTTTTGGATGTCAGTGTTCGTATTCTGATTTGAGGCGCTTTAGCGGAATTTTGTGTGGGGGACTGACGGAAAACATAACCAACCATTTGATAAGCAGTTTCCAGGCCGAAACTTGAGACACGCACTTGTGAAATGGTAAGAACTGAAGCTCGAATTTTTATCGATGTGCGAAGCTTATGGGTCAACTCATGTGGCAGGCAACTTGCGAGCTCCCTGAAGATGGTCAACAGATGAGGCCGAAACCTGTCGGAGCAATAATTAACAAATAAAAACATTGCGCAACAAGTTGGTGTTAAATATTATATATGTAATATATTTGCACGGAAAATATAAATATGAAATTCCCACTAAACGACGTCGTCTGGAAACGAAAATCTGCAAGTAAGAGGTTTAGGCGCATTTTATCTTTGATTCTGTGCGGAAAAAATGTAGTTTCAGTAAATCGCTAGGGTTCTGATTTCGCTATTTATTGATACGTAGTGAAACTGAGGTCAAAATTCTTGTCTGGTTGAAGCGGCAGAAAGTGTTAGCTGGCGCTGTTACGTGGGTTGCATAACGCTCACGGTGGCGCGTGATCAATAGATCAGAGTGCCGTCGGGCAGCACGTTTCTGAACTCACCTTCCAGCAGCAGGAAAATAATTTTAATGTAAATGCAATTCCACGTTGTCTGCTTTATCCCATAATATATCGTTATCCATTCTGCAATTTCAGCAGTGGACACAAAGAAGTTAACTCTGAATATTATTTTATGACCTTCTAAATACAGAGTTGACGTTCCTCAGTTTTTCTAATGGTTCACGCTACTTGCGTCAGAAACTTGGTACTGACACCAGAGAAGAAACCAGTTTGGTGTACCGGGAACATTTATGACTTTCATTTGGGAAGAGATATTCGAACCTCGAGTAGATTGCTGACTACCCTCTCTGTGGTTTTTCGTGGTCTTCCTCATTCTCTTTCTAGGCGAATTCCCGGATTAAATCTTGAAACAGGTCTTTGTTGCGTCTGCTCACGTCGCTAAATCCGTTCATTTAACTTGGTGAGTAGTCAGACCGACGTCTAGACTACTTGGTCAAATGTGAGGACTGGTTTATGTGTCGGATGTTGTAGAGTCGGTGGTTTGACTATGTCACTGGGGGGGGGGGGGGGGCAGAAACACAAAAATTATAATTAAAAAAGAAAAAGATAAAATAAAGGAAGGGCGCCTATAAAAAAAAAAAAAACAAAAAACACATAAGAAA
>Ga0136643_10011621_pt1 | contig 13075 bp, 7 predicted proteins | sample TergutLab28metaG_FD_96883 | JGI IMG/M metagenome (GOLD analysis project Ga0136643, IMG submission 96883) | Labiotermes labralis P1 segment gut microbial communities from Petit-Saut dam, French Guiana - Lab288 P1 (version 3) (version 3) | ecosystem: Host-associated > Arthropoda: Insects >...
CCACTGGCACACACCATGCACATACATATCTACACAGTAGGTTAGGAGTATGGCAACATCTTGGACAACCAGCAGACAAGAATTGCAAAGAGTTTGTAATAATTCATTTACCACGTTTTTAAAGGATGAAATCTACTGTCCCAAGCATAAGACACTTATGTAATGCAATGTGATACACTGCAGAACGCACATTTTCAAAATACACCTGACAAACTTGGGAATGCTTTTATCTTTGTCATGATCATTACCGTCATCATCAACTATATGATTTTGGCTGTTTCACCTGTTGCAACTCCAGGTATAATTTTCAACATTTCATCTTATAAATTTGATATGTAGAAATTTCCAACCAGGGATATTTAACAGGACAGTTACATAAAAAATATTAAACTTCAGCCCTGAATGTGTTAAACTGGGCTGTGGACTATACTCTCAACTTCAGACTACACATAAAAAAATCACAAATCAGGGTCAGTTATCAGAAAGTCAGTGACAAGAAAACAAACCATCTCTTAAGTTTGCATGTGTAAATGTGAGTGAACTCTACTATGAAATTCGAACTTTGAATCTATTTTTACAGAGCAAGGCTGGAAAAGTATATCATGCTTGCAAGGTTGTGTGTTTAGTACTATGTTACAAAATACACAAACACACAGTCCAGAGGACTGGCTTTAGACTGATATTAGTTACTGATGAAGAGACAGCTACCTCAAGTGATTCACGAAGACTGAAATATCATTTTGGCATAGCTCTTTGCTAGCAGGTTCAACAGCAAACTCCATTTCACCACCTATTTTCTTTCCATTTACTGCGTTAGTCTAAGTTCTCAATTACGATTTCAGAACATTAGACTACATTCTGAAATGCTTTAATAATAATTTGTTGAGATACACAATAACACTTTGCCAATACTGACACATGTGAACAGCACACTTAGGGTTTTGGGACCACAGAATACATGACAAAAAATCCTAAACACAAATAAGAATAGATAAGCAATATGCTGACAAACAAATGCACTTAATTAAATACAATTCATGACAAGTATCAAACCCCTACATGTTTCAGTACTGGGGTGCCATCCTCAGAGGGTCTTCTAGAACTAAGGTACACAAGCCCAACTGCTAATCTAGATATTGCATCGTCCTCACTGCGACGACATAAATACTAAAATTCTAAAATATATGTCACTGACAAGCATAAAATTACATACAATGTTGTGTGTATTAATATCTCAACAATGCAATTTTATGCTTGTCAGCTTTAAGTATCCTATAATTCTAATATTTTAACAATCCCTGTGAGGCGATACAATACTTAGATTAGCATAATGGACTTGTATTCGTAATATGATATTAAATAATGTATGTCAGCACAACTACTTTATTACACAAGGTAATTCCATAGGCTACATGTTTCGACTATTAATCAGTCATCTTCAGTTCTATTTTGTCAATTGAGGCACAAGATTCTATGCACACATTTGGATCCCATCGTGTTTACAATCATGGAAATACATAAAAATTAAATCATTTGTCTCAAAGGTGTGACATGCAAATTGTGTTTACATCAGTGAGATACGTCCAGTGATACAATTTTATGTATCTCACTGACGTAAACACAATTTGCATATCTTTGCTCTCCTTAATACACATATCAGTCAAGCCATTTTGAATAACTTTTGCAGGGAAATGAGAAACAAATGTTAAAGATGTCACAATGGAAAAGAAACAGTTCTTTTTTGTACTTTTCACCTATGTTACTGACAACTACATACACATATGTTGCTTTTGGTGTAAAGTACTTAATACTCCTGCCTGATTTGAACCAAATCTGAATTTTCTTGAATGATTACAATAGACGCATAAACAATGCAAATTTAATGAAAATCTGTCCAGAAAGAGCCAGTATGTCCCATGCAGGTGGACGAACATGACAAAGCCAACAGACACCTTCTGCAACTTTGCAAATAATAGTAAAAATAAAACCTGCCATAACCAAGTAATATTTCAAACATCTGGCCTGGGAGAAAGGGTATGACACAGGTAGAAGGAAAAGAAGCTTTCATGAACTTCACCTTATTACGTACCACTTCTGGACACACAAATTTTCCAAAAACCTAGAAGACACCTCAAAATTCTAGGCATGACAGACATGAACCAAGTTCCACACTGAAGACCAACAAATACTAGGCACCACTGTACAAACTTAAGTTGGCCATGCAACCAGGTGCCAGGGATGTGGACACCCCTGTAACTCATACAGGGAACCTGAGCAGTGGCAAATTTTCCAGTACCATTTACACCATACTCAACATGAGCACTACACACAATATTTCCTGACATTGTAGTAAAAAATATTGGATTTTATCATTTAACCAGTCAAATTAAAAAATCATCATAAACTTAACCCACTGCTTTAACTTTCATAACCATTAGAATACCTAATGTTTTATTTCTCAACCAATGCCACAAAGGAACTGAGTAAATTTTTGTATCTCAGCAATTAACCAACTTGATGCACAAAATTTTTGTTTTACAATAAGTTTATTTCATGCCTCTACATGTTCCGAGCACGTGCCTGAAACATGCAGAAGCATGAAATAAACTTGTTGTAAAACAAAAATTTTGTGCATCAAGTTGGTTAATTACTGATATAAATATACTGAGATGCACGGTCAGCAAATCGTCAAAAAACAACTGAGTAACGTTTATTCATATTATATAACTGAATTACAAAATAGTTTAACATGTCTTCACTATCTGAACCAGCCCGCTGATAAAAAAAAATGCCACTTCTATCTTGGCATTCTGATAACAAGACACTCCACCAGTTGTTAATTTATGTGCCCATACATAGAAATACTGTTTCATAGTCACAGGTGACATTTCATTAACCTTTGGAGTACAGACTTAAATACCCCAAGTACCCACTAAAGGCTGGGGTTCTTATCACTTTAAATGACTATTTCTGCACCAGCTGATATTATTGCACATATTGCATACATTTTTAAAGACAAGAACTTCAAATAAAAACTACATGCTTAAGAATGGATCCATCTCCCGTTTTATAAGTTTTAAGAAATTTCACCTATTTTCATGCAGCTTATATCAAAGTCCTTTTTTTATTTTGCTCATTTTTCACTTTTAAGTTTTATTTTCTAGATTCATTTCAAGTGCTGCTGTAAGTTGGGACCCTGTGCTATACAATTTGGAGCTAACTGTACATATCATCATATTTCCTCAGAAGCTGATTAGGTTTCATATACTGGTGTTTAGGTTTCATGGTGACTTTGGCCCATCTGTGTGCTGGGTGCTGCAGGGAATGAGATCATATGCAATCAGAGGCAGATGAAAGGAATGCATACATGCGTTCATTGCACTAGTTTAGTGTAATATGGGACCAATGGCAAATGTCCTTCAATCTTCTGTCAGGATTTCTTCATGACTTTCGCAAATAGTAGTTTCACATGTGAGACTAACTTCAACTCCACAGTTCAGTTTCTTCTCTGTCAGAACAATAACATGTAAAATGACAGACAGTGCAGTTTCTGAATTACAATCAGATATTCAAAAAGTGCTGGGTTTGCTATGTGCCCTGTTGTATTGAAGTGCATTTAGTCGTACAGCTACAAAGGGAAACCTTACAGACCAAGACATCGTGAGAACGATATTAGAATCAAACTCTCATGCACATTCATCACAAGATGAAGGCATTTCTCTTCAAAGTAAGTGACATAAATGATATTACTGACGCAAATTGCACACAGTGAACAATACAAACTGTCAACCTACTGCACACCACAAGTTTACATGGGGGGGGGGGTCCCAATAAGTTACAAGAAAAAGGCACCCCACATCATTAAAGACTACTGCACTGAAGTGCTTCATACTCTTCTTTCCAAAATTATACAAATGATGATGTACGAGACAAACAGGCATTATCACCCGTATCTGTCCACACTAGACAAAGGTCAGTCCCCACTACCTGACATGACTGTTTAGGAAATTACTGATCAGATGGGGCACAATCAGAAGGATAATTTGAAGGATTATGGTGGACACATTAAAAGTTTAACATGGCCTTTTATGGAAACATTATGAAACATGACAAATTCTGTAACCTTCGAGGGCATAATGTAATCTGTTTTCTTTAAAGGCCCAGGTTATTCCATGAAGTAAACACTCTCCAACTCAGATATAAAAACCACTCTCTTAATAGTGCATAGAACAAAAGTCACTGTTTGTTCACAGATGCATACAAAACACACAAATAAACTCTGTGGACAGAATGTGAACTGTTGAATGTTAAACCTGATGGTTGGTATTGTAACCATCACACTTTAAAAGGTTAATATACTTAGATTCTTGCATTTCTGTTATAAACAAAAAGACCCTGAAAATATATATGACAATTATGACCAACATTGGAAAATAATAACTATATTCGACAAGCTCAATGATTCAGCGCTACATCTTACTGACCAACTGAACGTGTAGTAGCTGATGAAAATGTGTTATCCAAACACACAGTCATTTTCAACCAGTATATACCAAAGAAACACAAAAGGTTTAAGATCAAAACTTACAAACTTTGACTGTGCGTTTAAGCAAAGACAGGCAACATGCAAGTTCTTCCATTTCAGCTACACACAACTGTAACTGGATATACTGCAAGGCTCTGAAAATGTGGCACACAAACTACACATTCACAATTGTGTTCCATCTCCTGTGTTATACAATAATTTACATACCAAGACAACTGCTATGTGAATGTTAGATGAAAACAGAAAATTGATACCAAAGATTTTAGACAAAATGCAACTGAAGCTGGTTGACATAAAGACTAAGGTGAAATATACTGTAGTGCCTTGTAGAGAACACTTTATTTTATTTTATATCATTTCATTATACATATTTCATGTATGTTGGTAGTATTATAGGGACGGCTGGGTGCATCTCCCAGTTGAACAAACAGTAAGTCCAGATCACCTGTCATTCACATAGCAACAGCAAACAGTTGAAGCTACAGAAAACTGTTGCTAGGTGAATGCAGGAAATGCTGACTTTGGCTTGGAAGTGTGGTGTGGTTTTGAAAAGCGACGAGAGGGAGTCTTGGTTGAAACTTCAGTGACAACAGACGTGGAAGCAGAGAAGGAACAAATTTTATAAAATGTGGGTTCCGTTGCTAATCATTGTATCAGGTAAGCGTGGTTAGGTTGTTCTGTACCAAACTGAAGCATAGAAATGATTTGGATTGTATTTGGGTTTTTTTGAGGTGATCAGACTTTTCGTATGGAAATTCCTTTATAGGAAATTGTAATCTTTGTAAGGGAGAAGTACCTTATGCCGTACCTTAGATTTTGATTTGGTTTCTTTAGTGTTATATATTTATGTAATATGTTGTAGTGTCATAGAATATATTATTTAGTGAAATACGTCATAGTAGTGTCCAAAGTGGTGGCAGCGAATACTCTTTCTAGGTAATGGTGTCGGTGGTTGGGGCGACTGTCACACCCCATTACAATACCTTTGACAGCCATAGTGTAGAAGGACAAATGAAATTTAAACATACCAACAAATATGCATTTTCCACCAATGGAGTTTAATTTCTGTAATGAGCATATAAAAGCTGTGAAACAGGTCACAGTACAAGGCCATACAAGATGCACTGAGTATGTGGCAATATCTAACTGCATGACCACCTCTTACTCCATTAGCAAAGAGGCTTGAAAATGGAAAAAGAAACTATTTTTATATGTCAATAAATGTCCAACAAGATGCAACTATACACAGTTTATTTTATCTGTAAACTGCTCTGCATGTTTCAGGTGGTTTCTCCACCCACCATCAGGAGCACAAGTAACCATCTACAGCATCTGGTACATGTCAACTGTAATAGATAAAAATAATTATTTGCTTAACATTTATATGTGGTATGTAAGGGATTAAATCTGGTTGGCCCTGATATCTAAAATATGTTTGAATAACAGTTTAAAAATTTTAACCTGTTATTTAAACTTAAGTTTGTTAAATTTCCTTATGAAACGAAGTGTACTGACCTGAGCTTTTAAGTGTATATTTTTTAATGTAATCAGCTGAGTATCATGGTCAGACAACCCGTTAATAATTGGCGAGATAGCATAATCATCGAATTTAGAGGTGTTTATAAAAATGTTGTGTATGGCAGTTGCTGCATTATTTTGGATTCTAGTTGGAAAGTAAACAGTACTAGTTAGGTTGCGGGAGGCCAGTAAAGAATCTAGAAGGGTCTTTTTTATTGTTTTCAATGTGATAGTTTATGTTTATATCCCCACAAATGATAAGTTGTGTGTTATTATTGTGTAGTAAGTTGAGTATCACCTCAAGCTTATCAAGAAAAGGGGGAAAGTTACCAGAAGGTGCTCTATAAATGGACAGTATGCAAATATTGACTGAGTTAACAGCGAATTTTACTGCATCTGCTTCAAAATCTCGTTCATGTGAGAATTTCCGTAAGTCGATGCTTATAAAGTTTAGTTTCTTGTTAACAAAAATACATACACCACCCATTTTATAAGAGTTTCTGCAATAAGAAGCACCCAAAGTATAACTGTCAATTTGGATTAAATTAATTTCATGTTGATTCAAGTGATGCTCGGTAAAACATAAAATATGAGGGAGGCTAGGATAAAGGGAATTTATCACCTCATCAGATTTCCATCTTAATCCTTGGATATTCTGATGTAGAATTCGTAGTGCTTCAACTGGGGTACTTGCAATCGACGCAGTCTTTCCTTGCCTGTTCAGTGACTCTGGCGTTGCCCGTGAGACTTGTAGACTTTTGACTGGATCAGCTTCAGCAAGTAATGGTTTACTGATCACTGCGTTGCTCTTGTTGCACCTGCTATCCATAAAAAATTGTCGTGCCTAGTCACTGGAGGTTTCTTCGGTCTTCCTGATGTTCGTGATGGTTGCAGGCTCCCATCGGGTATAGTAACTCTCGCAAGGTCCTTGTTGGTCACTGCACGTGTTGTAGTTTCACGGTGTTCCGGCTGTACATCTTTAGGGGTTCCTTCTTCATCAATAGGTATGGGGGTACCCTTTTCTTTTTTTTGCCCTGGGCTGATTGATACTTCGTGCTATAATTTCTGCCAATTTTTCTTTACCTCCAGTGTTTAGATGTAGTCCGTGTTGGGTGAAATTATCCCAGTGGAGGTCAATATCTATTACTGACACATTGTATCTTACCTTGAAAATCTTATGCAATTTCCTGTTGAATACTTGAATTTCTTTATTAATGCAAGGCTATCTGTTGTAGATCGTGCCGTGAAGTGCGGCTAGTGTTAAGATGTTTGTATTGCTCGTGTGATTTATGAAGTTCTGTAGGTGTTTGAGACCACGAGACACTTCATTCTTATTTATATCATTAGAGCCACCCCATATGACTACAGCATCTTGTGGAGTTAGGCTGGGTATTTCTTCTCAAGCTAGGGTTGTAATATGTGCTAGGCCTGCTCCTGGCATTACTGTTCCACTAACCTCAAATTCTTTGCCGAGGCAGTTTGCAATTTCCCGGGCACATCCCTTCGCATGGCTGTCACCTATTACGATGATTTTCTTTTCTTACGTTTCTTTTCACCAATTCCGCCGTTTACTCTGCGAGACGTGTTCCTATTATTTACCTTAGCATTACGTTTGGTGGAAACATCACCGTTCACAATCACAGGAATAATGCCTACATTGTCAGTATGTACTTTAGCTAGCGGGGTGTAGCGATTTACAGTTTTAATGACTTGGCCAGCTATCGCAGTTGCACTTTGGCCCTGTTTCCGCGATTTAACTGTGTGGTTTTTAGCAGTTTTTAACGACCATTCATCACTGGCATTCACATCACCGTTAATATGAGTGGAGTTCTTGTTGGTCTCCCACGTGGTCCTTGGGGTCGCGCCTGAGAGCAGTTCCTTTTGGAGAAGTTCGTTGGCTGCTCGAAGAGACATAAGTTCCTCTAGAGCTTCTTTTAGAGTAATTTCATAGTTCTGGCATAAACCAGGATCAAAATTCTAACTCGTAAAGATGGCATTACGTCGCTACGCGGGCTAATGGCCCACCAGGGGTAGATCGCTTTCCATCAGTTCGCCTTCCTTCCCTCCAAACTGGGAGTCCAAGCGAGAGAGACCGCCGGACACATAGACATCCCTCAGTCACGACTCACGTGACTCCCTCCCTAAGCCTCTCAACCCTCTAACCTTGTCGCGGCAGCCAATCGCCAGTGGTAACCTTGAATGGGATTGTCGGGTATAGAAGGTTCTAGAGAACTGGCTTCTGCCGGAGGCGGCCATTGCTCATAGTAACGTGTTTATGTGGGTTTTCTATAAATCTTCAGGCTTCAATTGGCATTGTGTCTGTGAACGGTGAGATCGAAGTAGTTGTTGTTTTCCTCTTCTGTTATTTTGAGTACCAACTATTTGTTAATACTATTCATATGATTCATGTTTGAATTTTCACTAGTTTTGTTTTGATCAAATACGATTAAATTAGCATCCACTTATCTTTTGTAATATGATATATCTCCACTTTCTATCCAGTGTTTGATAAATAATTTTTCAAAGAATTGGATATAAATTTCTGCAATAGTGCTTGAAATATTTGTGGGGGAGAGAAACAAAAGTGATGAATTAATTCTTTTGAAAATGATGGCAGAAATCCCCATATATTTTGCTTCAATGAACATACATCAAAGAATAGGATTTGGTCTACTTCACATTTCCTGGTTATATATTAGGATCATGTTTCTGTCAACACAACCTACATAAATGTATGTGTTTTTGTTAGTAAAGGTGCCTATTTCACCAAAACTGGTACTACTTCACATCACTGTAAAAAACGGGGATTTGGAAGTTCGTGCAATTGAACTTGAAACTAGAATATACAGTGTAATTGTATTAAGCTTGTATAGTGCTCTTGAAGCAGAGGTTAGCCAATTTCTAAAGATTTCAGAAGGTATCTGCACTAGCTGCTTAATCCAAAATCTGAGCATGTGATTTGTGATTATATAAATATATACTATATCAATGAAAACTAATGAGAAAGCTACTGACGGTGTTAGTAACAACATATACAATCTCACGTAACAGTAAATTCTGCAACACAGATTCAGAGTGACCCAATTACTGCAATTGGTAATATATGTTTTGGATAATACAAGACTAAATTCTTCTTTTACACTTCCAGTGGGTAAAGTAGAGGTAAAGCCATCCCTGTACATGTCATGAAGACATATAGGAGGAGTATTGGTTTGGTTCCACTTATTCTTCATCTTGGCAGTAGACCCTAGCCTCTTTACACCGAAGACAGTACCCTGCTACCCATTGAATAGGAGGCTGGGTGTATCCCAGAGCTGGTCTGGACATTTTGGAGGCAAGAAAATCTCTTGCCTCTCATTGTTGGAACTCAGGGTCATCCAGTCCATAGGCTAGTCACTATACCAACTGAGCTACTGAATTGTGCCCAGTTTGTTATACTTGATAATATTTATGCAATAGTAAACATAGTGCCTTCAAAGCACAGCACCGGAATAAACAGTAATGATGCAATAATGAAGCAATGATGAATTTTCAGACACTTCTAAGAAAACAATACATGGGGAACATTTTATAAAGACAGTGATATCAACAATATGTGTAATTATTTTTTGTGTGCTTTTCTAAATATTTCTGCAACCAGGTTTCCATTGAAATATAAAAGTATGGTAATGACTGGATTACATGAGGAATAAAAATTATGCGTAAATGTAAGAGTATGTACCTATTCAGAATAGACATTTATGATCCAAAATTGAAAGCATTTAACATTACGTATTGTAAATCTATATAAACTTATAGAGGAAGTTAATAAAACACAACATAATAGATTTGTACCAATAGCCATTAACAAAACAAAAGCATCATGGACCATTGTAAAAAGGAAATACCAGAAACACATGTTTGACTGAAGAGATGTCCTCCCTTATGAGAAACCATAAACATTAAAGGACCTATAATATGTGGCTGATGCTTTCAATAGTTTCTAACAGTTACTGACAATTAAATATAAAGTGGAAGAAGAAGATGCTATGTCATTATTAAAAGAATAATTTACTGGGAATTTCCCTGGTCTGAAAATTATTCTAACTACTGAAATTGAGATAAAAGGTATGACATTCGTCCAGACCAAAAACTCATAATGATAAGTTGAAATCACAAGTAAAATTTTGAAAACCTGCACGTCTCAGGTTAGTCACCTTTTAACTTTAAAAGCTTAGCAGTTACTTTACATGCCACCAGGTTTAACATTCCAAAGTTCTACATGGTCCTCACATTATGTTTATATGTTACATATGGATCTCAGAACAAACAGTGATATTGCCTTGTACAACTTACAGATCAGTATTGTATAACCAAAGTGGAGAGTGTTTACTGCCCAGTATGCCTCAAATCCTTATATAAAACAGCACATTTTGTCTTTGAAGCATTCAGCTATATACACTCAGTAGTGGTATTTTCTCTAACTGTCTCAAAGTTTCTGTAGCAAACTACTGTACGAGAAAGGACACGAAACTCGTGTGACAAATTACAGGCCTATTTATTGCAAACTTCTCTTTTATAAAGTACTTGGAAAGGTTCATAATAGGTTAAGCCAACATTTATGTACAGTCAGTCAGTGATATAGCACCATCCTTGCTTAGCACCCATGAAAGTCTGAACAGAAGTTCCATACTACACAGTATATCAGTTTACTACCACTTTTGATAAACCACCACCTTGCATATACCACTGAAAATTGTCATGAACAAACAGTGGCACTGTATTGGGGTTGCACTTCGTGAACCACATGTTCTCAAACATTTTGGCTTCAGAAAAGGGATATCAACTGATAATGTTGTCTTCTAGTTAACAGACTGTGTAGAAATTGATGTTGGATAAATATTCTGCAATTTTGCCAAGGCTTTTGACATTGTAAATAATAAAATCTTTCCAGCTGGATTGCATTTTTATGGCATTCAAGTACAGGGTGCAAGTCTGTTGAGATGTTACAGGCAGAAAATAAGAGTTGAAGTAAAATTATCAAATGATGCTCAGAATTATTTTCTGATACTGGGGAATGTTAAAACTTGGGATTTTACAAGACCCTTACTTTGCGTTATTTACATAAATGACATTCCTCCAAGAATTAGACCCTTAACAGAATGTGTAGTGTTTGCTGATGACACTAGTGTCATAATTTCTAATCACATGTTTATGATTTCTCTTCAGTGTCAAGCATTGCACTGCCCAATATGAGTAAATGTGTTACTGACAGTAAGTAAATCTGGATGAAATAAATATAATAAAATTTATAACAAATAATTCTCCACAATATCCATTAAGTTGTTATAACAAAAATATATAGGAGGGTATGTAAATGCAAAATTCGTTGGTTTACAGATTGTTAACCACCGGAATTGGAAGAATCATGTTCATAAATAATTTCCAAATTATCTGTAGTGTGTTATGTAGTTAGGTCTACATTGCACATCAGTAACACTGACACTCTGAAAACAATTTGATATCCTTACATTCAGTCCATAAGTAAATATGGAACAGTTTTTGCAGTAAACTTATGATTGGTGCAAAAACTGTAAGTCTATGTATAAGTCTGTTTTAAGAGATTAGAGACAGTACCTCATCCATATGAATAGACATTTTCATCAATGATATTTATTGTATATAGCCAAGAAAAATTTTGAAGCAATTCAGCTATATAAAGCATTAATATAAGAAATAAATATCTGCATAGGCCAGTTACCAGTCTTTCATATTTTCAGAAAAGTATGCCTTATGCTCTAATTGGTATATTCAGCTGTTTTTTCCAGGGGTGGACAGATATACCGGCCTTCCCATTACTCACTTTTGGGTGCTAACTTCAAAATGATCCCAGAATTACTTTATTTCTGAGAAATACCATACAGTAATTTAAGCAACATTTCCTTCAAAACAGTCCCATTGTGCAACTATATATTTCTACAAGTGACTGTAAAGTTGTTGGAAACATTCCTGGAGGCCATTTTGTGAAAGCCTTTTCAGCACTTCCATTACCTTTTTAGTGACAGTAGCATCACGAAAGTGTCATCCCTTCAACGCTGGTTCCAGTCGAGGGAAAGGTAAAAATCAGCTGGAGCCAGGTCAGGAGAATGTGAGGGATGCTTTAGATTAGATTAGTAGTTGGGGTTCATCTATCCGCAAAAGTTGGCACTAACTTCGCCGACCGGTGGCGGCCGCTCTGTCGGTATAGTTCGCGTGCGGACTACGGCCACGGAGTTTCGTTTAGTTTAGTTTAGTTGGGTTCAAGCATGGAGTGGTACAATGCCAAGACCTGCATGTATTGGGCAACATTGTCCCTGAGCATGGCAGGTGTGATGCAGTGTCCAGGTATGGGATAAAACTGCCATGCATGGACGCATGATAACATTGATACCTGTATGTGTACATCATGTGTGACATTGATGTGTACTGGGCATATAACAGTATCCCCATTGAATTTGTCTTTTGCCTTTCCATGTGACCTGGCAATCTGAAAGTTTGTGAATTATTTGCAGCTAATATGTCATGGTGCTGGGTCCTTATGTGTGTGGGATTTCCCCTCATGTTCAAGATAGCAACTGGTGACAGGGTTGTAAGTAGGAATTATTTATAGTTATATGCATGATGGCAAGTAGGATAGTGTGTGCTTGCATGCTTGCTGGCATGTGTCTACCTTCAGTAGTTCCAGGTTGAGCATGTGTACACTCCTTTACTTGCTCTACGTTGAAAATGAATGGTGGAGTTTGTGATTCTAATGTTTGTGACAATTTTATCTGACCTAAGTAATCATAAAATTTCAGCCTGCTGCATCTTGAAGGTAAGGAACGATGGAAATTATGTAGAGATATTAACCATTTATGGCCCAGGATAGGAACAGGTGGCGGACGCTTGTGAGTGCGGTAATGAACCTTCGGGTTCCGTGAAATGCGGGGAATTTCTTGACTAGCTGCAAACCGGTTAGCTTCTCAAGAAGGACTCTGCACCATGGAGTGAGTA
>Ga0136643_10011622_pt1 | contig 13074 bp, 9 predicted proteins | sample TergutLab28metaG_FD_96883 | JGI IMG/M metagenome (GOLD analysis project Ga0136643, IMG submission 96883) | Labiotermes labralis P1 segment gut microbial communities from Petit-Saut dam, French Guiana - Lab288 P1 (version 3) (version 3) | ecosystem: Host-associated > Arthropoda: Insects >...
ATTGACATAAAATCCTTCCGATCGCACTATGGCCCTGGGGTCGACTCAGCCTCTAACAGAAATGAGTACCAGGAGTATTTCCTGGGGGTAAAGGTGGCCGGTGCGTAAGGCTGACAACCTACCACCATTCTGTGCCGCTGTCACGAAATCTGGGACCCTTAACTTCCTGGAACCCTCTGGGCCTGTCCAGGCCTGTAATGGGACTGCTTTACCTTTACCTTTACATTAAAACACATTACAATACAAGAGGTGATACCCATGCTATTATGCTAATATATTAACTAGTACTGATGCTTAATAAAATCAAAACCAATATTTTTCATTTTAGAAATGAACAAATGCATGGTTTTCTGACAAGGCAAGTAAGAATTACAGAATTTCGGTACAATAGCCACCATCTACATACAAAATATGCAATATCAAATGAACTCCATCAAAAAATTAAGATCTTGATTATGTAAATCAGAATTACAACTTTAATACAATTCGACTGCAAGTGAAAGGTGCTGCTGACATGCAATTTCATTTCTGAAAGTGCAAGGAATGGCTGGCACAAATGCTTCTTTAGAATGGCACTTTGTAAACATGATTTACTGTAAGAACTATGTAATATATAACAGAACCATAATTCTTTTCACACTGCCTCCAATTGGTACACATTTTTACAAGTCAGTAAACTATTTTCCACACATGTCAAAGAACCCACAACTTGCTTCCTTCCTCTTAGCTATCAGGAGATTTCACCTGGAAGTAGTAAGGCTTAACATGCAATGGACTCAAATGCAAGTACATCATTATTACAGTAGAAGGCAGTTGCTTTACTTCCAACTAAAGTGACAAATTTCACACATTATTTTTGTGACATTTTAATTTCTAGTTGCAGTGAATAATAAGATTACAGTGTTCTGTAGTATGACTTGCTTACTTCTCCTTCATGGTGGAAGAGCAAGATGAGGGGGCAAAAATGGTAATTTAAGCACAGCAGCCATGGTCCTTATCTTCCTTTTCCTACACCAGGTACCAGAGTTCTGCCCACATGTGGTCCTAATTCTACGTTTCCTATACCACATACCATTTTTTCCTGCTTCTTGCTTGGTTGTTCATTTAACAAAGAAACCCTTTTGAAGGCCACACGTTCCAACTTGCTTGTGTACAGCCCTATCCAATGTCTTCCCACTTTATATGTTAAGTACTATATTCTCATTCTGTTTACCCTCTTATTCTAATGGTGTGTGCAGCACATTCTTGCATATCATTGACCACACAGCCAAGTTCAACACAGCACCATTTTCGATAAAAAGAATCAGTATCACCTCAATCCTAATCAACAAAGAGATACTGAAAATCTGTGGTATTAGTTTCCAGACACCCTGTCTATATGACTTAATGCATCCAGAGCTCAGGTTAATAGCAGTAATATGAAATTCATGGTGCACTTATTTGCTACCCCCTGTCACATGCTAGAGGTATGGACTCAGCCCACCCAAAATCACAACACAGTAGACACTTCAAAATATTTTTTCAACTACATACAAATCTCTTTCCTCACACTTATGTTTATTATGTCCATCTGACAATAGCATGAAAGACTAAAAATGTGACAGCTTGCCAGCCCAGAAGCTCTCTTTCAATGAAATGATCTTGCTAACTGAATAGTGATTATCAAAACAGAGTTAATTTAAAAATGAATTTACATTTTGAGCATGTTCACACAGACGCCAAATGCACCTATTACCTTCATCATGTCCGTTTGTCTATGTGTCTGTCTGTCCACATGCATCAATACGGCTTTCACCAGATGGATTTTCATGAAATTTGATATTGGGAAGTTTTATATAAATCTGCCAAGAAAATCTAAATTTATTTAAAATCAGACAAAATATCAGGCACTTTTCATGAAGACCAAAGTATGTTTTATTGTTGCCAGTGACAATGAATCACTATAAAGTGCCCCTGTGACTAAAACAGTTTATCAGGCTGTTGGTCTGTCTGTCAACATGCATCAGTGTGGCTCCCACTGAACAGATTTAAGTGAAATTTGATGGTCAGGACTTTCATGAAAATCTGTCAAGAAATTACAAATTTGGTTAAAAGTGGGGAAAAATATCGAGTACTTCACATGAAGACCTAATTAAGTTTTAGTGTTGCCAGTGACGTTAAATCACCACAAATGCGCTCTCTTCAAGTGAAACAGCCAAGGAGGTATAAATATTATGTAAATGCACTACAATGTTATGTTAGATGTACGCTGTCTGTCTTGTTAGACATGTTTCGTACCAGAGCTTAAAACGCTGAAGATTTTTCTATATGTATCTAATGAATCAATATACTTAGTAAGTAATGAACAGTTTACAAAAATTTACAACTTACAAAAGAATCCTAATGGAATGAAATAAAGTTGAATGAAATTTATGTTACACATTTTAGTACAGCAACACTTATTGTTAGTGAAACACAAAAGCAGCATCCATTAATTAGATCAAAATATAACTGAAATTATTACCCAATCAGTGCAGAACCAGGAAACATATAAAGAATGTCACAATACCTTGCCGTGAACTGTGATTCAAACACGGCAATTCATCAGAATGGAATAACCATGAGAGCATTACTTTACTTCATATGGAAAAGTTAAAAAAGCATAGAAGAATTATTAACATATAGACACATAGTGTCTAATGATCACAATAATTTTCATTTCCATAGAGATACATTTGGGGAGTATATAGAGTAGCAGCTGTGGTGAAGCCTTCACTTTTCTGGGATGTTGCATGATGCTGGTTGATAATTTGCTGCTAACACAGCAGGACCAATATGTTGTCCCAAAACATCAGTAACAAACTGCTAACCAACGGTGCACAATATTCCACAAGAGTAAAGACCTCAAACACACCACTGCAGAAGCCTACAATCTCACAGGTGTGGCGAATATTAAGAAGTTGGTCTTTTAGAGTGTGATGCAGTGCAATTTGGTTGAGAGACACCAACATTTCCAAGAAAACCACTACATCCATCTTCATGGTAGAAGAGAAGATGGAAACAACAGGTTCCACCAGAATGTTATTATCTATGTAAAGAAACTACACAGCATCACATCACAGAAGACCGTAATTTTAACTGTAATGCCAATGGTGAATAAAGCAGGAACACATCTCATAAAATAGAATGATAAGAACACAGTATTGACCATACAAATTTCTATATCCTGTGCTAATAAGAACAACTTTATGTTTTGTGTTTATAATGCTAAATGTAATAACAAGTTAAGTAGGCCATCAAATTATGCCAATAACCCACCTTAAAGTATTTATTCTCCTGTTGCATAATATTGTATAACAGCATGTTCCTACAACCAACTCTGTAAGTATTCTGAATATATGATTGCACATGTAATACACACAAAGTATGGGTATGCTCAGCTCACTTTACTCAGTCTCCAAGCCCTAGTCCCATATGAAATAGCCTGTCTCATTGAAATGTAAGTTTGTCTTGATAAAAAGCTAAATTAAATTTCTCTACATACACAAGATAAATCAAAGATTGCACTACAGTCACAACATCACACTGCAAAACTCAGCATTCTCAATAATTTTTACTCACATTCACCTCAGAATAAATGATGTCGATGAAACTTCCAAGGACAATGATGAAATCAAATACATTCCATGCATCCCCAAAATAATTCTGGAAAGTAAATTTAGAATAACATAACAATACATGATAAAACAAAAAGGAAAGACAACATAATCACCATTTATGACTAAGCCACTCAAAAAATATTCACTTGGAATATACCCTTTTTTATAAATGTGTGAAACAAAATTATCAAGTTTTGCTAAATTATTTGATTAAGGCACAACTATTGTGTGACCAACTGATATGGCAACCAACAAAGTACAAAAGTTATCAATCACAGCTACATTTTACATAAACACTTTCATAAAGGTCACACGCCATAGGAGGCACTGAGGGGAATAAAGATATAGCTCTACTCATTCTTACCCTTGTCCAAAAGACTTACTACTACTGTGTAATATCCAAAGGAATTTCCCTGACAATGATCACATATGCTGAAACATATAGTAGCAAAGAAATAAAAACGTGGCTGAGAGTGATAACATTTGCACTTTGTTGGTTACATCATCAGTTGAGTTTTTACATGGTAAAGATGGTGTTATAAAAATGTCTGTTCAATTTAAGAGTTTTCGGTAAAGTTGCATAAAAGACCCACCTACATAATGTTCTATAGTAACAGACAGTATTCCTGAATATTACTGCTATCTCCACGGTTATGCTTGGACATACATTGTTTGTGCAGAAAAGATGTAGCATGTCTAACAACCCATGACAATTGGCAAATTAAAATCACCTAACAGTAAAAGTAAAATATTTGTGCTTTCAACCACTGAAATATTCCACTAATATTGGGCATTACTCAAACAAAACATTCATAAACTTTCAAGTCCATCAGCAGTGCAGAAAATGAAGAAAGAGAATCATGTTAGCTGTAAAAATGTGTTAAGAAAACTGAACAAACAGTGACATCTTGATTCTGTGGGATTAATAGATTTTGATGCTGAAAAGACAAATTAAACTTAAACTGGAGCAAAGAAATTTGGCTAACACTGCTATTGAAAGAAAAATCTAAATGAAGAGCCTTTATTGGTTTTCAACTCATATTTCACCTGTTAAAAAGAGATGTCCTGGAAACAAATCAAAAAAACTATCTTGCATATGAATGTACTGATAAAGCTTCATGCATGCAGTGTCTGATGTGTCAGATTTCAGGTACTCTTGGCAATAATAATAAGAAGAGGATTACCAAATTCGACACTGTGTAGTTTGGTAGACATGTAAGAACATACACTGCATCACAATAATAAGTTCTACATTCACGTATTACAAAACTACCTGGAAGGGTCAGTATGACTAGTTAAAACAGTTTTACAGTGCTATAGAGCTACTGTGTTTAGTGACTGTCAGTTGTTCTGGACGTGCACAAATGCCAAAAGCTTCAACAATTTGAAATAAGTTATTTCGTAAACACTTTTCTGAACCACACATTTTTATGGTGAGATTAACGGTCTTAAATTTGAGGCAGACTTTATAGCATGCCAACTAGATGCAAAACTAATTCCTTCTAAAAATTATAAATTATTTATCCATATATTATAACGTATCAACTGGGAAAAAAAAATCTTATTTCATGTCAGAAGTCTCATTGTAACACAAAAACAATGTCACATACGCAATCACAACAATCTGTAGTAAGACAGTACTTCAAGTCTACAATGGAAGCAAGTGGGTTAATTTTGTTTGTTCCTTAAAAAGGGTATGCTTTCCCATACATTACTTACATCGCATAATGATTTTCTAATGATTCTGCAGCACCATGAAGATTATTTCATAAATTTTAAATATTAAATGTATTCCTGACAAGTAATAACTATGAACAATAGTTGCAGTAAAGGAATTTACTTTTCACATCTCTGTCATTGCTGTTTTACAAATTCTTTACCATACAAACACACTGTTTTTGAACAGGTGAAGTCATTTATAGCTCCTTCAACAACTGTATTTTAATCTGTAAGGTGCTAATTATGTTTAACCTTATTATTCCATTTTTGGAATAATATTGTTATAATTCATAACACTGCAAAGAGAGGCCTCTCTCCCTTTATGCTTCTTTTTGTGTATCCAACATCTACCTGATGATGGCTGATCCGGACAGCTGAAACATGTTGTTAGTGTATAATAAAAGACTACTTTTCTAGATTTATATTTTGCATTTGGTCAGATAATTAGCACCTTATTGAGAAATACCCACTGGGACAAGGTCACCCAAGGTACTTTAATCTTATTAACTAATATGCTGGACACTGATAATTTACCATATTCCTTCCAACTACATTATTTTAGACAATGGTTCTGTTTCCATCTTCAGGTTACAGGATAAAATTAGTAATCCCAGTCCAGTGAGGTTCTCTGGCAGAGCCAGTTCCAAACCTGGATTAGCTCTGCTAAAGGGCCTATGGAGTAGGGTTCACACAAAGATAGAAATCAAATAAATTGCTGAAAGAGCTGAGATGATGGACTATGCCCAAAATATTTGTCAAAAGCTTTTTAATACATCATCATCAGAAACTTCAAGACTGTTGTGAATGCTTACCTTGAACCTAAAAGCAGCCAATTTGAATACAAATTCCATAGCAAACACAGCTGTGAAGATAATATTAAGAATATCAAGGAAGTGCCCATATGCTTCTGGTTGGTTATGAAATTTCATTGCTAAAGTGATGGTATTTAACATAATAAGAATGAAGATAGTATATTCGAAAGGCTGTGATGTCACAAACCACCAGATTTTGTACTGGATACGATGTTTTGGAATGTATCGGCGAACGGGCTTTGCTTTTAAAGCAAATTCTATGCAGTTTCTCTGCAACACAGTAGAATATCAAATTAAATATTTAATGACATTATCATTCATTATGCATTCTGTCAATCCATACAAGATCAACCAACCTACAGGATATAGATCTTGTCATGATACTAATATAATATAGACATGAAATAATTATATCATAAAGTACATCTTATAAAAAATCCTACAAAATGCAAGAAGCTAAAGCACAGTCCCATTTCCCTCATATGTATGTAGTATATTATGACATAAGTAATAACTGAATGCACACAAGAGAAATACAATATCCTTAAATCTTCTCTTGAGAATAGAGATGTAACAATTTTAATAGCAAAGCATGCTGTTCAGTTTACTTATTATCAGTCAAACCACCACAATTCATTGTTCCTTACATGGCCTAGGGGACCAATTGAAAGTATAACTAGTCTACAAACACATACAACATATATGAAAACACATACGTATAATCATAAGTGATTTGAATTAAACAGTAATTAAACAGCAATACAATAATTTATAGTATTGTTAAAATGTAATAATAAGAACACAGATCATTATTTCCAGCTATAATACTCCTCCAAAGTGTAAAAAGATTTTGTAAAAAGAAATCTCTTCAAGGCCGCTTTAAATTTAGAAATATCATATGAAGTTGCTTAAGGGATGGTGGAAGATGGTTATAGATTTTGACACCGGAATACCACACTGCTTTCTGAAATACTGCCAAATTTGCTGCAGGAATATGTAAATCATAATGAGATCTTGTATTAAAACTATGAACACCCGAATTCATTTTGAAAAAGTCTTTATTCTTAACAACAAACATGAGTAGAGAAAATATGTATTGAGACTGAAGAGGGAGAATATATAATTTTTTAAGTAAATCTCTACAGAAATCCTTGCTACCTCAGTTCATAATAATCCTTATTATTCTTTTTTGGATTTTAAATATGATTTTACCATGAGGTGATATATCCTAGAATATGATACCATACGATATGATTGAATGGACTGTTGAGAAATAAACCATCTTTAATGACTCAAAAGACAACAACGGTTTCAAAGATCTGATTAGGTAAGATGCTTTGTTTAGTTTAGGTATTATTTGATCAATATGGCAACGACATGATAAATTATTATCAATCACCAATCCCAAAAAATTTGAGCTATGCATACTGGAGATTTGTCTATTTTTGTATGATATGTGTAAATCTGCTGGATTAATGTTTTTGGTTAAGAATTGAATGAAGTAAGTTTTTTCCAGATTTAATAATAATAGATTACTATTACACCATCTGCTTAATTGTAATATAGCTGTATTTATGTCCTTTTCAAACATTTGGTTATCAGAATTAGTAATTATCAAGCTAGTATCCTCTGCATACAGCACTGGGTTAGATACATCACACATTACATTTGGTATATCATTAATATATAAAAGAAAAAGCAGGTGACCAAGTACGGATCCGTGGGGAATTCCATCTGTAACAGATTCCCATTTGGAGTAATATTTATTTGAATCAAGGTCTACTAATACTCTCTGATATCTATCTTGTAAGTAGGATTTGATTAGAAATACCATAAAATTCCATGTTAGACAGCAGGATGTCATGGTTGACAGTTGGCAACTGGCAATTGATAGGGGTAAGTATATGGCACGGTCTAGTTATTGAAGAAGCATTGACTTGTGGAAACTTGTCCTACCACCCAAGAGTTATGAACAGTATTTCTGCTCAGAAGTGAAACTTAATAAGACCAGTTGAATACAAAAACACTTCTAATTTACTAATTAAAACACTCACATAGCCCTAAGTGTTGCAGGAGAATTCTCTCATTGTCATAGTTGTATTCATCACATAACACAGACGGAACACTAACATAATTTCGGTCAGTCGGAAGGACGTAACACAATAAAATAGAAATGGCGATGATGATGAGGAGGAGTAGGGGTAGGAAGAGAAGGACAATGATGATGACAATGGTGGCAACAAGAATAACATGAAGCACAATCAAAGTACATAAAATTTACACATGGCTACCAGACATTGTGCACTTCAAGTGGCAAAACAATTTATATCCTCTTACATTCAGGAATATATGACAGAAGAGAAGAAATAATAATTTTAAAACATTTTTATATGTAAAACTTTTATCAACTTTTATCTCCTGATAGACCCCTAAAGATAACAGAATTCAGCTGTTATATGTTAGGTTATTTAACAATTATCCTTCTGACATATGAAAAACTACCAGAGGAGCTTGCACTGAAATCAGATAAGCAATGATCAAAACTTTGAGACTACTTCTTTATGCTCCATATATTTAATTATTTTAACATAGGTTAACAGAATTTGAGAGCAGGTGTTAGACAACACCAAAGTTTCAATGGACATACTGCCTCCTCCTTCAAGGTGATGGAATTTTGTCCAGGTGGATGCTGAAGTGACCCACTGTCTACCTGAACAAACCCTACTAAGCTCCTAATATCTCTGCCTGTTTCCTCCAAGTGGTTTATTGTTTTCAGATTTTCTGACCAAATTTTGGGTGTTATTCTCATATATCATCCATGCTAAAAAAATGTGAGATTTTAAGTTCTCACAGCAGCGACCACAAAGTACATTAACCTCATATTTAACACATAATTTCATTGCCATTGCAAACCATACTTTATTCTAAAGAGTTCAGTCCTCTTCCATTGCATTCCATTTTAATGAGGATTAATTCATCAAATTCAACTTTAAAACAAGTTGTATTATAATTTAATAAACACGCTTTTATATCACTCCCCCGGGAGTAAGCAGGTCTCTGGCAAAATGGCATGTTCTCAGATTGCAGAGGGGGTGAAGGGGGTGTCTTTTCATAATTGCTTTTAAACTTTGCTTTAGAATAAACCATTAAGAAAGCCCAATCAAACGAAAGGGGTAAATCTGAATGCGACACATCACAATTCTGGTTTATGCTGATGATGTTAATTTACTGGACAAAATCACAGACACTATAAACGAAAACAGACATTTTATCAGTTGCTAGAAGGAGGCTGCTACTATAGAAATAAATATTAGTCATGTCTCATTAACAACATTTAGGAACAAAATAACTATATAAGGATAGGATGCAAGGTTTTGGTAGACTGGAGAAACCTGAAGGACAGATACCACATATAAGACCTAGGCATAGATGGCATGATAGTATTAAACTAGAGTTTAAAGAAATAGGATGGTAAAGCACAGACTGGAATAATGTGGCTCAGGACAGGGACAAATGGTGGGCTCATGTGAACACATTAATGAACCTTCATGTTCCATAAAATGCAGGGTATTTCTTTACTGGCTACAGAACTATTAGTTTCTCAAGAGGGATTCTGTCCATTGATTTAGTTTGTTAATTACATCAATCCTGACATGTATTAAGTCACTCTGTAGTCATCCTTGGGGGCATCATTTTGTCTTGTATTAGAAAACTGGAGATTACAAATGTTTATTGCAATACTGAGATGTACCTCATTCCAAATCAAATATTCTTGCAAGAATTTATGTTTTTCCTTATTTACAGTATAACCATACTTATGTAATTACATACTGTATATATTTATTGCAACACTTTAACATTTGACTCCATTCTGGTGTAAAAGAAATTTTGTTTCCAGTATTTTAAAATGCATTTTTAAATTACTGACCTACAATATTGAAGTACACTGATCAATGTTCATATTTTTTATGTAATAATTTTCTCCTTGTTTCTGTTTTGTTTGTTAGCTGCTGAGTTAAAGTGTTCTATTTTTTTATAACTTCTTTGTCATGAATTTAATAATTTTTCAACAAGATGCGACTTATTCAGTTTATTACATTTCTGTAGGCAGCTCTACATGTTTCGGGTCTTGTCACCCATCATCAGGAGCTTGTACAACTGTAAATACAGCTTCTGATATTGATTAACCAGATCTACTACCATCCGCTCTCGTTATTGAGTTGGAACTCAACAACGAGAGCAGATGGTAGTAGATCTGGTTAATCAATACCAGAAGCTGTATTTACAGTTGTATGAGCTCCTGATGATGGGTGACAAGACCCAAAACATGTAGAACTGCCTACAGAAATGCAATAAACTGAATAAGTCGCATCTTGTGGAAAATTATTGAATTCAATTCACAATGCATGGTCCCATGTATATAAATATTCCTTTGTTATGGTTTGCTGTGACATAATGAGTTTAAATGTTTAGTCATCATGTGTTCATGGTATTATGAGTTTGTGCTTATTTTTATTGATCTGACATTTAAGAATATTATATTTGGAATAAGGGACATACATGTATCACAATAAATAGTTGTTATCAATAACCTTCTAATAGGAGAAGTAATGCCCTTGGGCATGACGACCAAATTGAGTCAAGTTATGTAGAATGTTTTGTAACATTTGTGTAGTTATTAACTACTGATACAATGGTAAAGTTGCATTTGACAGTCTACATAATCACAGGCCTGCTGTGTCTAAACCCAGAAGGTTATCATATGATCCACTGATTTCTCTTCTCAGAATCAATTTCTCTAAGTACAAAGATGATCTTAAATTTCTCAGTACACAGATAATGAAATATTAACATACTAACGACCAGTTTTGAAAAAAAGAATATAAGTACCTGGTTTTTGTCAAGCTCACAATTTTTGTATTCTTGTTCACCTTCATTTTGGAAAGTGACAATGACAAAACCTACAAAAATATTAACCATGAAGAAAGCAATGATGATGATATAAATTATGTAGTAAGCAGCAACAATAGGACGATAATTATGGATGGGGCCTTCGTCTTCTTCATGTGAATCAATTGAAATGTAGAGAAGCCTAAAACAAGGACAAATGCAAGACATTAAGGCTGCATAATCAAATATCAAATACACAGAAAACAACTTTTGATTTATTGGCAGCTTTAACTCACCCAGGCCAACCTTCAAATGTTGATACAGTAAACAATGTTAGCATAGCTTTGGCAACATCATCAAAGTGAAATTTGTTTTTATGCCATAGACGATCTCCAACTTTTGGTTGGCTGGTATCACCACCTTCATATTTAAGGTATGTGCCGCTGCAAGATAGTGATACATGTTAATACAATTATGGTTAATTTAAAAGTAATAAGTTAATGAATAAAAACACCAGAATTTAAGGTTTTCAGAGCAGTGCTGAAAATGATACAAGTCTGCCTGATGCAGTCTCAGTCATATCAACTGCTCAGTAGTTGTCAACACTTTACAGGAGACTACTGCCCCAATTTTTAGAGTCTAGCAGTCCACAAACAATATCTTGCACTGTGAGACAGCAGTAAATATTTACCAGTTGACACAACACAACATCCATGAAGCCATAAATTTTCAGCAGAACAACCATTCCATAATAGTTATGTGTTTAAGGCACAAATTTATGTAACAAGCTAAAGAAGTTGCTTTCAGTGAGATCTGATGTTGTCTGGCAGTGACTATTTTTGGGAGGTAATACTGTGTGAACTGGTAGATATGTACCAACAGTTCAGAGAATTCTGGTACCTCCACCATCAGTACAGATGATCATGTACCTTGATGGTGGAAACAATGGGGCAGGAACCTTCCTAGCTCCTGCATTCACTCCATCTTATCATCAAATTCACTTATGTTGAAACACCAAATCTCCTACATCAAAGTAATTACTTTTTGTAGAACAGTTCATTGTGTTTAACTTACAACAACCAATTCAACAACTACAAAATCCCACAATGTTAAAACAAAAAACTTCTTTCTAAGATACGGAAATATGCACCTACACCATCAGTCATCCAATTATAAGGCCATACCATTTAACTCTTTAAACGCCGTGGTCAATCTCATCTGCCATTTGCTGGCATTATTAGAAGTTCGCCATATTCTCCACGTTAGCAGGATAAGGGTTAATTTGATCTCTGTGAGACGTTTTTAAGTTCTTTGGCAAGTTGCAGGCACCAACACCTTCATCCTTTAGAAATAATAAATCACTCATGATTGCTAAATTTCTGTACTTTTCCCATCATCTCAAATTAAAAAGAAAATACTTATTTCCAGGAAATGAAACTGTTTTGATCCTCTGGTGAAAGGGTATGGACTCACATACTGAGTTGGGTCCACCAGAAGGGGCTGTTGTCAATCAATAGACCATTGACTGAGTGCAGCTCTTAAGTAAGCTAAGTAAGTGCCTCACCACACTTTCACCAGTTCTTAAAATATGTTCTCTTTTAAATACAAAATTTTGAATGAAGCCAGAAACTGCATAATGCCAAGTGCAATAACAAATATCAGAACCTGCCACACAGGAGTCATAGAATTGTATCATTAATTGAAATATATTCTCTGGACCATCACAATACAACAAATGTAATTTGTCATACAGTGACAGTCCAAAGGGTATGTCACAACTGCAACCCTTTAACATAAACTGACATACATTCAGAAAATCAAATGAGGTTCAGGTTTTTAATAAAAAATTATGTTATTGAGATAATGACTTGAAAATTTATAGACACATACCAGGAACGATGCAAAACAGGACCTGCTCATAATCGATGCTGAAACTGGTCTCCTTTCACATCCAAGCACACTTGAATGTGTTTCTCCAAATTCTGGAATACTTTTCCCAAAGTGTCGACGTTGAC
>Ga0136643_10011624_pt1 | contig 13073 bp, 17 predicted proteins | sample TergutLab28metaG_FD_96883 | JGI IMG/M metagenome (GOLD analysis project Ga0136643, IMG submission 96883) | Labiotermes labralis P1 segment gut microbial communities from Petit-Saut dam, French Guiana - Lab288 P1 (version 3) (version 3) | ecosystem: Host-associated > Arthropoda: Insects >...
GCTTACATGTTTAGGCTTTTAGTTGGGTTTGGGTTTTTAGCTTTAATTTTCTATCTTCACCCAACTGTTAATTTATATGCTGGCATTTTGGGGCTTTTAAATATGTCGCTTGCAGTATATATGTACAAAATTTTAAACAGGAAGGGGGAGAACAAGCTTAATGGTTAATTTTGATATTAGAACGTATCGTGTTTTTGAGGTTTTTGGCATAGAAATATGGTTTACAGAAACCATTAGAAACACATGGATTATTATGGGTGCATTGATATTGTTTGCAATTTTTGCAAGAATTAAATTTTTTAAAAACGTTAGTGATGTTCCGAGTGGGTTTCAAAACGGTATAGAGGCACTTGTTGAAATGTTTGACAATTTTGTTGTAGGAATAACAGGCAAACGGTATCATTACTTAGGAAAATGGTTTTTTGGCGTTATTGTGTTTATTGGTATTTCAAATATAAGCGGCATGTTTTTACTTAGGCCGCCAACAGCTGATATATCAACAACTTTGGCTCTAGCCATTGCCACATTTTTTCTAATTCATGGCTTAGGTGTAAAATCGGCTCCTCTTAAATATCTTAAAAGTTTTTTAGAGCCTTTTTTCTTGTTTTTGCCAATAAATCTTGTTTCGGCAATTGCAACGCCCATATCTTTGGCATTTAGGCTTTTTGGAAATGTAATTGCAGGTGTTGTTATAACAGGGCTTGTGTATAATTTAATGCCATATATTGCAACTCTTGCTTGGCCAGGGTTTTTGCACGTGTATTTCGACCTCTTTGCAGGGCTTTTACACGCATATATATTCACAGTTTTAAGCTTATCGTTTATTATGGATAAAATTCCGCAAGAAAATTAGGAGGATAAAATTATGGAAGAATTAAATGTTCAAATGATACAATCTGGTGCAATTATTTTAGCAGCTCAGGCAATAGCGGCGGGTATTGCAGTATTAGCGGCGGCTGGCCCTGGTATTGGTCAAGGTTATGCGGCAGGTAAAGCGGCGGAAGCTGCGGCTAGGCAGCCAGAGGCTAGGGGAGATATTTTATCAACTCTTCTTATAGGTGGTGCTTTAGCCGAAACATCTGGTATTTATGGCCTTGTTGTTTCGTTCTTACTTATGTTTGTTAGCCCATTCTTTAATACTTTTGTAAACTGGGTGACAACATTTATGTAATTTATGTAAAAACAAGAAAATGGGGTGGTAATTTTGGATAGAATGATGGGTTTTGATATGCAACTTGTTATTCAAAGTGCTATAATACTTGTAAATGTTATTGTTTTAGTTATTATTTTGGCTAAGGTTTTGTATAAGCCGGTTTCATCTTATTTATACGCTAGAAAAGAAAGAATTGCGAAACAACTGGCCGATGCAGAAAATGCTTTAAACGAAGCACAAAAAAGCCAAGAATGGTATGAAGAGAAGCTAAAAGGCGTTGATTATGAGCGTTCGGAGCTTTTAGAAATATCTAAAACAAAAGCACTTAGAGAAGAGCAAAAAATTATAGAAGAGGCGAAAGTTGAAGCTGAGCGTATAAAACAAAAGGCTCTTTTAGATATTCAAGTAGAAAAAGAGCGTTATATGGCAGAAATGAAAAGGCAAATTGTTGAAATTTCTTCTCTTATCGCAAATAGATATATTGACGAAAAAATTGACGAAAAAACACAAAATAGACTCTTAGATGAGGCTATTAAGGATTTGGGGGATGCTACATGGCTGAAACAGTAGGTAGTGTTACCCATGCTAAGGTTATTACTGCAACAATTATTAGTTTAGACAAGCAAAATGAAATTAAAGAGCAGCTCGAAAAAGTCTTAAATAAAAGTGTCATTTTAGAGGTTCTTGAAGATAAGAGTCTTATAGGCGGGCTTAAAATAATAGTTGATGGGCTTGTAATTGACAAAACTATTAAAAATGATTTAGAAGAGCTTAAGAAATATCTTTACTCTGTAGAGGGGGATATGAATGGAATTTAAAACAGAAAAAATAAGTGAACAAATAAGAAAGAGTATAAGCGATTTTTCACCCAAAGCTCACGTTTTTGAGGTTGGAACGGTTATAGCCTTAGGTGATGGGATTGTTCGTGTATCAGGGCTTGAAAATGCCATGAGCGGAGAGCTTTTAGAGTTTGAAACGGGAGCTCTTGGTATGGTTTTAAATTTAGAAGAAGATAATATTGGCGTTGTTCTTTTAGGTCATGAAGATGGCATTAAAGAAGGTGGAATTGTTAAACTTACAGGCAAAATGGTTGAAGTTCCTACTGGTGATGCTCTTATTGGGCGTGTTGTAAATGCTTTAGGTGAGCCTGTTGATAATCGTGGCCCCATTCGCACAAACACAAGAAGACCGATAGAGCGAGAAGCCTCGGGTGTTATCACCAGAAAAGAAGTTAGCGTTCCATTACAAACAGGTATTAAGGCGATTGACTCGATGGTTCCTATTGGCCGCGGTCAACGCGAACTTATAATTGGTGATAGGCAAACAGGAAAAACTGCCATTTGCATAGATACGATTATAAACCAAAAAGGCAAAGATGTTTTATGCGTTTATGTTGCTATTGGGCAAAAAGCTTCCACTGTAGCACATATTGTTAAAACTTTAACCGACTTTGACGCAATGAAATACTCTTGTGTTGTTGTTGCAACTGCAAGTGATACAGCACCTTTACAATACATGGCACCTTATTCTGGCTGTGCTATTGCCGAAGAATGGCTAGAGCAAGGCAAAGATGTTTTGATTGTTTATGATGATTTATCAAAACACGCCGTTGCGTACAGAGCAATGAGTTTATTGCTTAAAAGACCGCCTGGGCGTGAAGCGTATCCGGGTGATGTTTTTTACTTGCATTCTAGGCTTTTAGAGCGTGCTGTTAGGCTTGACGATGCCTATGGCGGAGGTTCGATAACGGCTCTACCTATAATCGAAACACAGGCTGGTGATATTTCATATATTCCAACAAATGTTATTTCTATAACCGATGGTCAAATTTACTTAGAGGCAGAGCTTTTTAATTCAGGTATCAGACCGGCGATAAACGCAGGGCTTTCTGTAAGTCGTGTTGGCGGTACTGCACAAAATAAATTTATGAAAAAAATCTCTGGCCCTATCAGGCTAGAGCTTGCACAATATAGAGAGCTTGCAAGTTTTGCACAGTTTGGTTCGGATTTAGATAAGGACACGCTAGACCGCTTAGAACAAGGCAAACGTATTACAGAAATTTTAAAGCAACCGCAATACAAGCCCCTTAGTGCTCCGCACCAAGGCATCATTCTTTATGCGGTTACAAATAAATATTTGAAAGATATTCCTGTTGATAAAGTTTTGCAGTATGAGGCACAGTTATTTGATTTTATTGATTTAGAGCATAGCTATATCTTAGAAGACTTGCGTTTAAGAAAAGAATTAACAGAAGAAATAGAGCAAAAACTTATAGAAATTCTTAAAGAGTTTGGCAAGAATTTTATAATTTAGGGTGATTGTATGTCTAATATGAGAGATATAAAGCGTAAAATAAAATCTGTTAAAAATACACAACAGATTACAAAGGCGATGAATCTAGTTTCTACCTCTAAGCTTCAGCGAATGAGGGCGAGGCTTAGAGAAACACGCCCATATTACGTTGAAATGCAAAACACTTTAAAAAATATTATTGCTTGTTCTAATAAAAACGATTTGCCTTTTTTGAAACAAAGGAAATCAGGCAAAACGCTTGTTATTGCTATAACGGGCGATAAAGGGCTTTGTGGTGGATATAATTCAAATGTTATTAAAGAAGCAATGAACATTATCAATAGCCGCAGTAATGTTGAAATTTTAGCTTTTGGCGATAAGGGTTTAGAATACTTTAAATCAAAGGGGATAACTCCTAGAAGATATGTAACAGGTGTTTCTGACAAACCTTCTTATGAAGATGTTTTAGAAATTTCTAATTATGCCTTGTATGAGTATGCACGTGGTGAAGCGAGTGAAGTTTTGCTTTGCTATACAGTATTTAATTCGCCCATATCTCAAGAAGTTAAAACTGTTAAGATTTTGCCTATAGAGGGCGATGTTGACGATATACAACGCTCTACTAAAGATAATAAAAGTAATATGCAATTTGAACCAAGTGCCGAAGCTGTATTTAAGTATATCGTACCTAAATATGTAAATGCACTTATTTATGGGGCTCTTATAGAGGCAGCAACTTGCGAGCTTTCTGCAAGAAGCACAAGCATGGACAATGCAACCAAAAATGCCGAAGAAAGAATTAATGATATGACAGTTCTTTACAATAGAATTAGGCAAGGCACTATTACGCAAGAAATTACGGAGATTGTTGCTGGGGCTAATGCGATTTAAGGAGGCGGCTTGATGAAAAAAGTTGTAATTGTAATTTTTATTTTATTCGGTGCATTGATGGGTGCATTTTTCGGGCATCTTACAGGACTTCATGCAGACTTCAACTTAGTTTTAACCACAATTATTGGAGCTTTACTTGGTGCATTAATAAATTTTGGAACGGTATATTGGCTAGGCGTTGGGCTTAGTAAAAACAATGCAAGGTTTTATAGAGGAGCAAATTTTGATAATATTTATACACCTCCATCGTCAAGCTCCAAAGAATCTGAAAATAGAAGTGATTAACATTATAAGATTAGTGCAGTTTTTGATTTACTATAGGAGAGTGTTCAAATGGAGCTAAAGTATAATGATTTTCTAATAAGTGATGATAAATCGTTAATTCAAGTTGACCGTGTATACGAGCTTCTGAGAACAACATACTGGGCTGAGAAATGGATAACAAGAGATATAGTCGCTTCATCTATCGAAAATTCGTTTTGCTTCGGAATATATATTGATACTGTTTTAATCGGATTTGCCAGATGCGTAACTGATTATTCTACACTATACTATTTAGCTGATGTAGTTATTGATATAAATTTTAGAGGACAAGGTTTAGGAAAAGTTTTAACGAAATTTATTACAGAACACGAGATATTTGCACCCTTATTAGGTGTATTAGAAACAAAAGATTCTCACGGATTATACGAACAGTATGGATTTAAAACAAGCAAGGGATTTGCTATGAGAAAAGACCCTTGGTAATACAATTGTATAATAAATTAATGATTTTGCTAAATCTTAGGAGGTGTTATTTTGCAAGAGCAAAACACAGGAAAAATAGTTCAAATAATTGGTGCGGTTTTAGATATTAGGTTTGAGGGTAGCAAAATCCCTGAAATTACCTACGCTGTTGAAATAAAAGACGGTGATAGAATTGTTGTTGCAGAAGTTATGCAACACTTAGGGGGTGACTCGGTTAGATGCATTGCCATGAGTTCAACCGATGGGCTTAAGCGTGGCATGGAAGCAATTAATACAGGTGCACCTATAAGCGTTCCTGTTGGTGACAAAACTTTGGGTAGAATTTTTAATGTTCTTGGCAATCCTATAGATAATTTAGAACAAGTTGAAGGCGAAAAATGGAGCATACACAGAAAAGCTCCAGAGTTTTCTTCGCAAACTACAGAAACCGAAATTTTAGAAACAGGTATCAAAGCGATAGACCTATTATGCCCATATTCTAAAGGCGGAAAAATCGGGCTTTTTGGCGGTGCAGGCGTTGGTAAAACTGTTTTAATTATGGAGCTTATTACAAACATCGCAACCGAGCATGGTGGATATTCGGTTTTTGCGGGCGTTGGTGAGCGTACTCGCGAGGGTAATGATTTATATCACGATATGAAAAACTCGGGCGTTATTGACAAAACTGCTCTTGTTTTTGGACAGATGAATGAGCCTCCAGGGGCACGTATGCGTGTTGCACTTTCTGGGCTTACTATGGCAGAATATTTTAGAGATGTTGCAAAGCAAGATGTTCTTTTATTTATTGATAATATATTTAGATTTGTGCAAGCTGGTAGTGAAGTTTCGGCACTTCTTGGGCGTATGCCTAGTGCAGTTGGATATCAGCCGACTTTGGCTAACGAGCTTGGTGTATTGCAAGAGCGAATTACTTCGACAGATAAAGGCTCAATTACATCTATCCAAGCGGTTTATGTTCCAGCAGACGATTTAACAGACCCAGCTCCTGCAACAACATTCTCGCATTTAGATGCTTCTACAACTCTTTCAAGAAGCATTGTAGAACTAGGAATTTACCCAGCGATTGACCCGCTGGAATCTAACTCACGTATACTAGATCCTAGAATTGTTGGCAATGAGCATTATGGCATTGCAAGGGCCGTTCAGGCAATTTTACAAAAATATAAAGAGCTTCAAGATATTATTGCAATTTTGGGTATGGATGAACTTTCGGAAGAAGATAAGCTTACCGTTTCTCGAGCTAGAAAAGTTCAAAGATTTTTATCGCAACCATTTAATGTTGCGGAAAAGTTTACGGGTATCGCTGGTAAGTATGTTCCTGTTTCTGAAACAATTAGAGGTTTTAAAGAAATTCTTGATGGCAAGCATGACGAAGTTCCAGAAGGCTTATTTTTCAATGCTGGCAGTATAGATGATGTTGTAAAAAGATATGGTGAGCGTAATGAAACAGTTTAAACTTAGCGTTATAACGCCTGATGGAGAAATTTTAAACACAAGTGCTGAAAGAATAATTTTTAGAACAACTCAGGGTGACATGGCCGTCATGAGCGGCCATGCACCTTTTACTTGCGTGCTAGTTCCATGCAAAATTAAAATTAAAGCTGGAGAACACATTATTTTCGTTGAGATTGAGAGTGGATTTGCAGAAATCTCACAAGAAAAAGTTATGGTTATGACGGATAATGCTTTTATTGTTAAAGAGGAGTAGGTAATTATGCCGTTCTTAATTTTATTATCTATTATTGTTTTTTGGATTATTCTTTATTTTGTAATAAAAGTTGCAGTTAAGAATGCAATTATTGAAGCAAGAGAAGAATCAACTAATAAAGAGGGTTACACCATAGCAAAGACTACATGCCCTGATTGTGGCGAAGAGCATGATATAGACTTTGCTAAATGCCCAAATTGTAAAAAACGCTTAATATAAGGAGGACATTAAAATGAAATTAGCAGAAAATGTTGCAATGTTATCTGTACCAGTTAATTTCAACCCAGAATTTGTATTAAATATAGTGCTTTTGTGGGATAATGATAATCTTGTGTTGATAGATGCTGGATATGCAGGGCAAGAAGATGCAATTGCCGAAGCCATAAAAAACACAGGGCACGATATTAAAGATTTAACTCATATTATTGTAACGCATCAAGACCTTGACCATATTGGTTGTATTAATAGCTTACGTAAAGTTGCTCCAAACGTGAAAGTTTTGGCACATGTAGATGAAGCTCCTTATATTGACGGACGAAAAGTAGCCGTTAAAGTTGAAGAGGCTTTAAAAAGGCTTGAAACATCACCTCTAGAGGCTCAAAAAGAAATAAAAGAGTATGCAAAAAGATACGAAGAAGCAAGAACAAAAATTGACCAAGAGCTAGTGGATGGAGAGATATTGCCGATTTGTGGCGGAATTAAAGTTATTCATGTGCCTGGGCACACACCGGGGCATATAGTGTTGCATCTTGAAGAAAGTGGCATAATGGTTTGCGGAGATGCTGCTAATATTAAAGACGGTGAAATAACAGGTCCGAACCCTATACATACGCAAGACATGGAGCTAGGTATGAAGTCACTCGAAAAAATCAAAAGCTATGATATGGCGGGTTTAGTAGCTTATCATGGAGGATTTTTAGGATTTCATGGCTGATAAAATGCAAGGACTGATGATATTTGTTAGAGTAATTATTGGTATTATGACAATAGGAATTATAGCAGGAATTGGTAATACTCTTTTAGAAGGTATCTCTAGGGGAACGGTGAATCTTTTGGGAGTAATCATATTAATTATTCTTGGGCTGATATTTGTTACTCTTATAATTTTTCTTTATTTTATAGGATATTGCCCTCGTTGTAAATTGGTCCCAACAGGCAGAATATTACGTTGTTTATGGGATAGGTCTTATAAGTTTACTTTTTCTTGTCCTAAATGTAATTCAAAGGCTTATTAAAAGCCTGAAAATACTCTTTGTTGTTAAGTGTTATTTAGAACAATCAAAAAATATTTGACAATGCTTTGTTTTTGTGCTATAATTAAGCGTTGTTGCTATATGGCAATAAAAATACACACGCAGAAAATATGAGGTTTTAATATTTTATTCTGCGGAGGAAAAACCTAGGAGGTACGCAATGAGCGTAATATCAATGAAACATTTATTAGAAGCAGGTGTGCATTTTGGGCATCAAACAAGAAGATGGAACCCAAAAATGGCAGAGTATATTTTTGCTGAAAGAAACGGCATTTATATCATCGACTTGCAAAAAACAGTTAAAAAAGTAAACGAAGCTTATAAAGCTGTAGTTGAGCTTATGGCAGATGGCGGCGAAATTCTTTTTGTTGGTACAAAAAAACAAGCACAAGATGCTGTTAAAGAAGAGGCATTAAGATGTGGTATGTACTATGTTAATGAAAGATGGTTAGGCGGTATGCTTACTAACTTTAAAACAATTCAAACACGTATTAGACGTCTTAAAGATTTAGAGCGTATGGAAGAAGATGGAACGTTTGACTTACTTCCTAAAAAAGAAGTTGCAAAACTTTTACACGAAAAAGAAAAGCTAGACAGAAATCTTGGCGGTATCAAGGAAATGAAAAAAATTCCTGATTGCATGTTTATCGTAGACCCTAAGAAAGAAAAAATTGCAGTTCAAGAAGCTAGAAATTTAGGAATTCCTATCGTAGCAATCGTAGACACTAACTGCGACCCTGATGATGTTGACCATGTTATTCCTGGAAATGATGATGCAATTCGTGCGGTTAAATTAATTGCCGGAACAATTGCAAATGCTGTTATTGAGGCTAATCAAGGCGAAGAGTTTGCACCTGAAACTGATAACAATCACGTAGAAACTGCTCCTACTCAAAACATAGAAGATATTGAAGAAGCTATGCAAGAAACAACAACTACAACAGAAGAGGGGGCTTTATAATGGCTGTTACTGCGGCACTAGTTAAAGAACTTAGAGAAATGACAGGAGCCGGCATGGTTGACTGTAAAAACGCATTAGTTGAGGCTGATGGAAGCATTGAAAGAGCTGTAGAATTATTAAGAGAAAAAGGTCTTGCTGCTGCTGCTAAAAAAGCTGGCAGAATTGCATCGGAAGGCTTATCTCATGTTTATATAGATAATAATGGTGTTGCAGCAATTGTAGAAGTAAACTCTGAAACAGACTTTGTTGCTAAAAATGCTGAGTTTAGAACTTATGTGCAAGATGTTGCTGAAGCTGTTATTGCTTCAAGCTCTAAAACTGTAGAAGAGTTTTCTGAAGAAAAATGGCTTAAAGATAATTCTATAACAGTTAAAGAGGCATTAAGCCAAAAAATTGCTGTTATTGGCGAAAATTTAAACATTAGAAGATTTGATAAAATAGCAAAATCTAATGATACAACTTTAGTTTCATATATTCATGCTGGTGGAAAAGTTGCGGTTTTAATTGAAATCAAAACTACTTCAACAGATGAAAAAATTACAACTCTAGGAAAAGACCTTGCTATGCAAATTGCAGCAATGAACCCTAAGTTTGTAACAAGAGAAGAAGTTTCGGCTGATTTTATCGAGAAAGAAAGAGAAATTTTAACTCAACAAGCGTTAAACGAAGGCAAGCCTGAAGAAATCGCTAGAAAAATGGTTGAAGGCAGACTTAACAAGGGCTTAAAAGAGTTTTGTCTTGTAGAGCAAGAATATGTTAAAGATGGTGAAATGACTGTTAAACAGTACATCGAATCTGTTGCAAAGCAAGTTGGAAGCGATATTTCAGTTATCAAATTTGTTCGCTATGAAACAGGCGAGGGCATTGAGAAAAAAGAAGAGAACTTTGCAGAAGAAGTTAATAAAGTAATGGGTAAATAACATAATTCAAGCCAGTGTATTTTTGCACTGGCTTGTTTATTGCATAGAATTTTAGCACTCTAAATTTCAAGGAAGAATGTTGTTGAAATGCTGTGGGTTGAGTTATAATAGCAATATAAGTCGAGAGATAAACCATCATTTCCTTTATAATTTTAATTGGGAGGTGATAATAGTGCAGGATTTAGAGAAAATTAACGCTGTATCAAGGATGCAAAAGCATATTATTTCAAATATTGATGCTGAAATAACAATGCTTGATTTAAGCCACATTGCAGGATACAGTTTGTGGCACTCGGCACGAATTTTTAAAGAGTTGTTGGGTAAGACGCCATTTGAATATATAAGGGCGTTAAGATTAACCAATGCAGCTAAGGAGCTTCGCGATTCTGATACAAAAGTGATTGATGTTGCTTTAAATGGCGGATTTGATTCTCATGACGGCTTTACAAGAGCTTTTTTAAAGCAATTTGATATAACGCCAAAGAATTATCGCCGTGAGAAGCCTCCTGTAAGTTATTTCACTTACTACCCAATTCGCGATTATTACCTTTACGCTAAAATAAATGAGGGAAAAGAAATGAAAAATGAAATTTCTAGAACAGTTACAGTGCAATCAGTAATTAGACCAAAACGAAAATTAATTTTGTTACGCTCTAAAAATGCAACAGATTATTTCTCTTTTTGCGAAGAAAAGGGTTGCGACTGGGAAGGACTTCTTAATAGCATACAAGAGAAGTTTGACAATGCTGCAATTTTAGAATTACCTAAAACTCTTATTAAAAATGGGACTTCAGCTTGTGCAGCTGGTGTTGAAGTACCATATGATTATGACAAGTCATTACCAGATGGTTACGAAATGTTTGATTTAGAGGCCTGTACAATGTTATATTTTTCTGGAATGCCATTTGAAAATGATGAGGATTTTGGTAAAGCAATAGGCGTTGTTTTTGAAGCAATTGAAAGTTACAAACCTGAATTATATGGGTATGCTTTTACAGATAACATTGCCCCTAAATTTAATTTTGGAGCAACAGGTAAAATTGGTGCAAAGATGGCTGTGCCTGTTATATCGTTATAGCTTAATAAAAGCAAACCAAAGAAATTTAATACTTTGGTTTGTTTTTATTTTTTTAAAACAAGCGTTCTTGCTTTATCATATTTTCTATAAAAATTCCATAACCTCTAGCAGCATCTTGCACAAAAACGTGAGTAATCGCACCAACGAGCTTTCCGTTTTGTATAATTGGGCTACCGCTCATACCTTGCACTATTCCGCCTGTTCTTGCTAGTAATTCGGGGTCTGTAATTCTTACAACCATGCCTCTAAGGTCATTTTTTAGGATTTTATTAACCGATTCGATAAAAATATCGTATTCTTTAACAGTTGTTCCATCTATGTTTGCTCTAATAATTGCAGGGCCTTCTCGTACAGAGTTTTGAGGTCCTATTCTAATAGGCTCTTTGCTAGTACATGTTGAAAAGTCTTCTAAAATTCCATATAAGCCATACTCATTATTAAATTTAATTTCGCCAATAACATTTTCTCTTTGTATATCTCCTACTAATTCGCCTGGAACACCTCTTTGTCCTTCTCTAACATTTTTTATACTAGTCTGCATTATTGTTCCGCTTCCAATAGGTAAGAGGGATTTTGTGTCTGCATCAATAACACCATGACCTAGAGCACCAAACTTTTGAGTTTCTGGGTTAATGTAGGTTATTGTTCCAATACCTTGGGTCGAATCTCTAACCCATAATCCTAATTTACTTGTATTATCCTCTGATATTCTTATAGGAACAACAGTTTCTTCTATAATATTTCCATCACGTTTAAGAGTAAATTGAATTTTTTCAGGATTTTGATTTATAATATTAATTAATGTATTTTTATTTTCAAGTTTTTCACCATTGGCTGTTAGCAGTATATCACTAGGTTTTAAGATACCATCGCTTGGCCGATGAATCTGTCCATCAGAGTCTGTTACTTGTCCTGTTCCGAGAACAAGTATACCATCAAACTCTATTCTAACGCCAACAGTCATACCAGAAGGTATTACCTTCATTTCATCAAGTGAAGTTACAGAAACTCGTCTTCTCGGTAAGCCAAAAGCACTAACCATCAAAACGTCTTCCGCATTATCCTCATGATTTGTTGTAGAAGCTTCAACTACTTGTAGACTTAAAGGAAATTCAAGCGATAAGTTATGATGGTTATTATTTATTGTATAAATGCTTTCAGAAAATAGTGCTATGTTTTCCATAACAGTAAAAAACATAAAGCATAAAGCAAAAGATATTAAAGTAATATAAAAGTTTTTTTTGTTAAATATTTTTTTGATAGCCAATAGTTCATACACATCCTGTCTACATTGTCTACTTAATAACTTAACCTTATTTAAGACTTATATACTTCATAATTTTTCTTAAATTGTTCTAGCTATACAAAACCTTTAATATATTTCTAATATAGGTTGTATAGAAATTTTTAGGAGAAAATTTATGGTTAAAAAGGGTATAATTCAAAGTGCGGCTATCTTAAGCATAGCAGCTTTAATTACAAGAGTTTTAGGGTTTGTTTATAGAATTTACATATCTAACATAATTGGTGCAGAAGGAATGGGCTTATATCAACTCATAATGCCTCTATATGCTTTAGCTTGGAGCCTTGCCTGTTCAGGGTTTACCACAACTGTTTCAAAGTTTGTAAGTCAAGAAAATGCAAAAAAAGAATATGGAAATATGGGATTGGTTTTAAAGCAGTCGTTAATTATAACATCATTAATTGGTGTTATCTTATCTGTTATTTTATTTGCTTTTTCCGATCATATAGCAACATTTTTCTTTAAAGATTCGAGGTTAACACTTTCCTTGCAAATACTGTCTTTAAGTTTTCCTTTTATGGCGGCAGGCTCTTGCATACGAGGCTATTTCTTTGGCTTGCAAGAAGCAAAAGTTCCAGCTATAAGCCAAGTTCTCGAGCAATTCGTAAGAATGGGTGTTATATACTTTCTTTCGTTTTTAATGCTCGAAAGAGGCCTAGAATATGCTGCGGCCGTTGCTGTAATGGGCATTGCTGTTGGAGAATTTTTGTCATTTATATATGTTTTTTATAGCTATAAACGTTATAAGTATAAAAATAAATTTTTTA
>Ga0136643_10011625_pt1 | contig 13073 bp, 9 predicted proteins | sample TergutLab28metaG_FD_96883 | JGI IMG/M metagenome (GOLD analysis project Ga0136643, IMG submission 96883) | Labiotermes labralis P1 segment gut microbial communities from Petit-Saut dam, French Guiana - Lab288 P1 (version 3) (version 3) | ecosystem: Host-associated > Arthropoda: Insects >...
ATTTTTAGCACATTTTGGAAAACCCTCCACCTTAGGTTTCGGTTCTTGTGACAGTGCATCCTGAACATAATGTGAAGAGAGAGAACCAACAAGATGCAACTAATTTGATATTTATTATCAAACTTTCTGTCTCACCATGTTTTGGGCATCATTATGCCCATCATCAGGAGAATAAGACTGTGTCCTACTGCATGCGGTGTTCTGCCTGGGTGTGTTGGCTGTGTCTTGTTGAGCTGCGTGCACGCAGCTCACTACGCAGCTTCACAAGACCACAGCCAACCACAGCCTACACACCCAGGCAGAACACCGCATGCAGTAGGACACGGTCTTATTCTCCTGATGATAGGCATAATGATGCCCGAAACATGTTGAGACAGAAAGTTTGATAATAAACACAAATTAGTTGTATCTTGTTGGTTCTCTCTCTTCAACTTACCTCCACCTTAGGTTTACTGATATGAGATACATAAAAACCATTACTTTTGTTGACTCCCCCTTTATAACAAATTTCATGAAAGTTGCAGTGTTACTTACAAACCATGGGGACACACAAACACCCAAGAGCATTATTACCACAGCAATAAACTGTGACAGAAATTAATAAAATGAAAGACTAAACTCTATTTATATTCCCATGGCTCGTAGCTTAATGCTTTGGTCTGTATGGTTTCAAACCACCTTCTGGATCTAATGGAGTGAAGTTACTTAAATTTTCATATTTTCAACAAACAAAATTATAATCAATCTAGAGATCTTACTTAATTCACCATTATCACACTCTTCATCCCATGACTCCAAATCCATGACAATTTCATCATGATAACACTACATCATTTCATTGCACTCTAAAAGAAGTAAGATGAAACTGGATCAGGTCAGGGACCAGTAGTGCTCACACAGTAACAGACTTTGGGGTCTCACCCACAAAGTGAGGAAACTGTGAGACAGGTTAGAAGATTAAATGCTCTGACTCTTACTGGACACAGAGGAATGCAGACAAAATTTCAGTTTGCAGTGCCACACCATCAGTAAAAATCCAATGCCACTCAACTGCTATCAACAGAATACAAAAAAACAATGCAACAACTTCACGAGGATCAGCAGTGAGTTTAACAGCAGACCAGATAATGAAATAACCTTTCTCTATAATAACATCCCATGGAAACAAAACTTATGTTTCCTATACAATCCAGAAATTGCATAACTGCTTGTAAGGTAAAATTATATTGGAAGACCGTGTGTTGATACTGCACTGCACATTAATTATCTGTTCCTGATGGTCCTACAGACAACACGGAAAAGTAGGTACAGGTACTCTTCTGTCTGATGAGAGGAATTCATCTGAAGCAACCAAAATCATTGACAGTCACACAGTGGATGCACCTGGATAAAATAACCCTGGCACTTCGGCCACTCACTGCTAAAACACGGACAGCCAGATACTGCATGCACCTGGATAAAATAACCCTGGCACTTTGACCACTGGCCACTCAATTGTGGAGAGCCAGACTCTGCAAGCACCTGCAGGAAATAACCTGGGCACTTTGGCCACTGGCTGCTTTATCGTGGAAAGCCAGAGACTTCATGCAACTGCATGAAATAGCCCTGTCACTTTAACCACTGGCTGCTCAGCAGTGACTCGCCAAACACAGTGATGTAGTACTTCTCCACACAACTGTCCTACATGAACACCACGAAACTTCTACCACTTCCCACACACGTAGAACCAACTGGAACACAGTCTCTTCAAAGTTGAGGTTCAAGCAGCTTAAAAAGTTTTGCTGTACGAAACAGTGAATGGTAGTTCCCAGAAAGGTTTCTTAGAACTGTGCATATACTAGCAGGAAAGTTTAGCTGTTAGTGGACAGCACTTTGAAAGTAACTGTGGCCAAAAGCTTCTCTGTGCCATCAGAGGTACAAGAGTGTTCCTTTCCTAGAATTTCCTGAAGGCACCATGCCAATTAAAGTAACCTTAAGAAAATACTTAAATACACATTCCTTTTACTCTGTAGATGAATTGTTATGTGTAAAGATGATCTATAATACTGTTTTGTAAAATTTGTATAGTAGTTTACACCGTAAAAATTGGATGTATTTGTGTATTTATGAATTGTTGCACATCCTATCCATGGAAGATGTGTGTGTATTTAATTAATCTACCTTTCTTACAGATACAACTGCATATTACACCCTTCAGCCTACCTTCCTTCCAAAAGCAGGCACATATTTGCCACAATGTCAACTTTTACAGCAGCTGTCCTATTTTCACAACATTCCATCCAACTATTAAGCCACCACATGAAAACCTAACACCTTACTTTTGGATTTCCTACAATCAGTAATAACAGATGTATGAACTGTGAGGAAGCAAAAACACTGTTGCCATGTACTTTAGGACCCTAAAATTGTGTACAGCACTACAGTCAAAAAAATCGCAACTTTCATAGAGGCAGTGTCCCTTTTGAATATAAAATAACAATATGACAGTCACCTAAAAATGTTTTTTTTTTTTTTCAGTTTGATGGCAATGACTAAATAACCACCAAAGCAACATATCTAAAATTTGGAGTGGAGACAGGTTAGAAACACAACTACATATCATACAGTAGTTTCTACGTTCAAAATTATAGTCACAGAGATGATACCTGATAAATTTAACATATAACAAATCTACAATTTTGCAGTATGGTCTTCATAGAATAAACAAATAATTCACACAGATATACTATGAACTACACAGCTGTGTAGAGCTGAGTACTATGAAAGAGGACTGAGTTCTGCACAGAACTATTTTATCTCATTTGTGCCATGGCAGGCACGCAGCTTTCAATTGTACTTACCGTTTCATCATTCCATATAGCCTGTAGCTGTGTTCCAAGCATAACAGCTGTGAAGATAGCAAAAAGGAGAGCCTCAAATACTAGAAACAGCAACAGGACTACAGTTGCTGGAGGAGAATACAAGGAGCATTCCTTCCATTCATGTCGTATGCATATGATGAACTGATTTACTGACAGGAACAATGCGTGAACTGAGATCACTGCAATGTAGAACTGGAAGTATAAACAATTTAGGTGTGTCACCATAGTACTCAACTCATGTTCAATGTACACTTAATTTTAGCTCTCACCCAATGACTCTTAAATTCCCTGATCACAAAATGTAAATATATAAAGCTCTGGTGAAAACAGATAAAAACAAGACTATTTTCCTCTAATAATTGTTTCAACTCAATGGACAGAAATATACCTTAACCAAAGAAGATGATTAAGGATTCTCTCATTTGACTAACACTTTGTACCGACCTCCATCTAGTGCCAAGGTTAAGAATGAGTGGCATTATATTTCTGCTCATCCTAGATGCCTTCATGGTGTGTTAGGGACAACGTTACCTTTTTCACTGACATGCTCTAACTTTTTCATATTTTTCTACAACAGTTCTTAGTAAGCAAACACTACACTATACAGTTCTCCACAGAAAACATTAAAGTGAAGAAACTAATTGAAACTGTCAAAATTATTACAATATGAGCACAGTTTTAATATAATAAATTCTCAAACGTGGATGTTCTGATTTACTGACCAGGCTGTACAAATGACAGAAGCTTGTATGAAGCACAAAGTATATGTGTCCATGTGCACATGTGTTTCCTGCTGTAAGAACCTTCATATACTAATAAGACGGGCACTACAAAGAAACAAAAAGCATCCATCCACATCTCAAAATGATCAATTTTTTATGCCACTTACTGACGTGCCAGTAAGAGGAAAACAATTATTAAATCGAGGACAACTATGTGTTCTTTGTTACAGAACCACGAGTGGGATGTAGCCTGAAGCAGAAATGACATTAATGTAAGAAATGAAAATAATCCTTTACAGACATGTTCATGTGGTACTGTAGAAGTGCCAGTAAAGCAGGAATAAGCTGTTTGAATCAACCATCAAAAACAATGTTATTTATGCATCTCTTATCATCAGGCTGTGGATAGAGGAAACAGCATCAGGATGTACACAGTACTTGAGAATATGTTGACTTGCCAGGTACAGTACAGAATAAAAGTAATGACACCAGAAATTAAGCAATATACACTAGGTGTGTATCAATATTGAATATTTTCCTGTTATTGTATCACACTGATTTAGTGATATAAAATGACATCCCTAACAAGTAAGCACACTCATACATCGTCAGTAATAAGTGGGACACTGTAGACAGCATTATAGGACACAAACAGCAATTCATCTATTGTAAGTACTAAACAATACAAGATGAGAACACTACAAAATAATCAATAATAAATGATTAGCTGACAAAGAAGTAATCTGAAAATGGAGTACAACCAGGCCTTGTTTTATGCACAAGTACATATATTAAATCAGTCACACACAACACACTTGTTAACACCAACAGGGATGTCTCATCTTAAAATGACTGAACCTTGTTTTATGGCCTAGTTACAGTCCTGAAAAAGGGGCCTTAAATCAAAAGGGCATGAATTGAAAATGACATTCGTATCCGAAATAAGGGGTTAACGTAAGTGAATGCAGCCAGCCAAATGAAAAAGTGAAAATTAAGAAGTGGTGTAAATTGGCAAGGAGTACTAAAGCAAAAAAGGCATAAAACAAAGACTGGGTCTACCACACAATTATGATTAACTATAGACAGATGTTACTGTTATAAACAACCAACAGCTGTAAAAACACCACAGTGTGCCATTCATGAAGGCAACAGGATCAGTACTATAAGTCCCACCTGTAATTCAACAACAAAGTACTGTCAGTATATAACATCATCATCATCATCATCGGCACAACAGCCCTTTTTGAGCCAAGGCCTTCTTCAGAAGCTTCTGCCAGCTGTCCCTATTCCTCGCAGCATTCCTCCAATTTCTCTCCCCCAACTTCCTGGCATCTTCCATCACACCATCTTCCCATCTTAGTTTCGGCCTGCCCCTTTGTCTTCTTCCTTCTAACAGTGCAACAAGAACTCTTCTTATAGGGCTCTGTTCCTCCATACGAATTACATGGCCTGCCCATTTTAATGGATTAATTTTAATGTATGTTACTATATCACTTTCCTTGTACAATGTATATAACTCATTGTTGTATTTTATTCTCCATTCTCTGTTGTCATTTGTAGGTCCAAAAATAGCCCTCAAAATTTTCCTTTCAAAAACTCCTAAAACAGCTTCGTAAGATTTTGATAATATCCATTAACATAATCCTTAATTCCAAGTAACTGCTTGTTCTTTGATTCCATTTCTGCCATGTCAAAGATGTAACAAAGAGTCATGTGACATTGTATGAGTACCAGTAACAATCATTAATCTTCTAGGCATCATGGCAATGACTACGACACAAAGCACAACATTACACAGGGTAAATAACAAAAATGTTGACTTACAGTAAACAATACAAAATACTTCTGATTGTTCTCACCAACACAGTTGTTAACCCACGGGCAATGATGATCCATTTTGCGAATGCATCTGAAACACATGGTTGGGAATATCAAACTGCTATTGCTGAATAAACAATGACACAAATTTTATGATATACAGAGTGAGTGCAAAGTCTCTGTGTATCTGAGCAAGAAGCATGGTGCACTGTCTTATACATAAAACTGCATGTGCTGTATGTGACCCCTGTCACACGCATGTGGGAGTCATTTACAACACTTATTTTAATCACAAGTACTGTACATTCATGGTGACTTCCACCCTAACCTATGTCCTACTTCTGACACACAGAGTTTTCACTCACTGTGTGGAAGACAATCAGTACAGTTACACCACAGATATCATATAGTAACAAACAGTGTAATCAGAGTCTCATTCTCACCGCTGGCATACTGAACAATGATGGGCACGCTCTGGCTTAATACTGCAACATTTTGGGCACTTAAATATCACCTGACCTTCTCGAAAACCCATCTGCTGAATCATCTCTTTTGTTGCATTTCCTTTAGGCACTGCACCCTAAAATGATCAAAGTCACCTGTTAGAAGTGGCATTCCAGGGGCATAAACATGTTTTGTATTATTTTGCTTCAGTAAACTTACAGAATACTGTAACTTGTAGATTTGTTACAAAATAAAATGTTTGGCCATCTGCGTGTTATTGTGATATACTGTGAACATGAAACCTATATATTAAAGATGCCATGAATCTCTTGATTAGTTAAATTAATCAATTCATATTCTAATTACTTTGATTAGTTAATTAACTGAATAAAATGTATGACTTTACAGCAGTGTTTTTTTAGCTTAGGAGTATTTTGTGAGATCTGAGGTTCTCACAGTGGCCAATATTAAGATTACTGTCTTGCAGATACGACACATTGCAGTTCATAGATGGATACCAACCTGACACTTTTTAAGATCCACTGGGTACTATCCTCATTAGCAGCCTATTGTAAACTGACCTTTTCAAAGTCTCCTTCCCTGTTCCTTCCTCTAACTGTTTTCTCCGTTTACTGTCCTTCCTTTTTTTCTCAGTTCCTCTTTTCCTCCTATTGTGTTTTCCCAATTTCCTGCTCTTACCTTCCATTCTACGCTTTTCCTTAATTTCTTCCTCTACCTTTCTCCTATTCCCTTTAACCCACTTCCTTCTCTTTGTATCTCCTACTGCGCTGTCCCCACCTCCTTTTTCTTACACTCAATACTTCCATTTTTTGGGGGGGCTGACCAAATACCCATTTAAGGTCCACAGATTCCCACTAACATGCTGACAAACAGCCTCTAAAGGGCCATGAACTCCTGCTGGTTCACCTACAGCCCTAGTCCCCAACCTCCCTTCCTGATACCACAAACTGTATTTTCCCTGCTCAGTCCAGAGACAAGAGGTTCTTCTACAATGTTGGCACCTCTCTACCAAACCCACATTACATTCAAGAATACTGTAACCTCAAACTAAAGCAGCAAATTTATCTTTAAACACTATATCCACTAGCTATGTTCAAAGCTTACTACAATTACTACTGCCACTTAATGAACTGTACATTTACAAATTGCATCCTGGTTGAAAGAAATATCCTGCATATTAGAGTTTATTGTTATAGTCTGTATTAATAATCTGGACTTTTGTAGAGTAACAAAGAAGTATGAAGAAGCATCTTATTCTAGCTTTTGCTTTAAAAATTAAAAGTTTATTACCAGTTTAATATGGAGATGGGTAATATCTAGCATTAAAAATTACATTTATACAGGGTCCACCAAAGAAATGTATACACACTTTAATGAAAGAAAGCTTTATGTTGTATGTTAGTACTAACTTTAATTATACATCACAAGTTGAATACACATTACAATAGAGCATAATACAAGTTTCCTGTACCTGTACAGTTAATGGAGGTGCTCGAAGTGGTTGCCGATAGCGGCTAGACATCTATTACAACGGCGAGCAGTTGACTGAGCAACCTTGGTCGAAGTGTTTATGGGGACTGCTGCATGTGCCGCTCTAATTTCTGCATGAAGGTCCCCCAGCATAGCCAGTTTCGTGTGATACACAACATCATTCAAGGTCCCTCAAAGGTAAAAGTCCAGAGGTGTTAATTCTGGTGAACGTGGTGGGAATTCAAATGTACCTCTTCCTCCTATCCAGTGTCCTTGCAGATTCTCATCCACGAAAGCCCGCACGTCTCGGTGGTAGTGTGGGGGTGCCCTGTCTTGTTGGTAGAAGATCTCATTGTTTTCATAAAGTGCACGTATAGCTTGTAAAATGGATGAGTGTAGCATTTCCAGATACACTTCACCAGTAACAGTACCTTCAAAGAAGAAGGGTCCTATTAAACCTCTAGTTGACAGTCCACACCAGACATTCACCCCCCAGTAGATTGACCGCCTTGCCAACATGAACATGTAAATTTTCTGGTGCCCAGTAAACACAATTATGACGATTCACTGTTCCATTAAGCTTGAATTGGGCCTCATCAGACCACACAATCTGCATCACAAACTCTTCATCCTCATTTACCATTTGCTGAAACCACTCACAAAACTGCATTCGGCGATCCAGATCGTCATCATTTATTGCGTGCAATAATCTGAGGATGTACACTTTCCACTTAAAGGCTTTCAGAATGCGTCGTACACTTGTACTGCAAACCCCTATCTCCCATGCACATTGTGTAGCAGACTTCTGTGGCGACGTTGTAAACCTTTCCAAAACCATAGCCGAAGAAGAAGCAGGACTTGTGGCTGTAAGAGGTTTTCCGGATCTTCCCTTATGCACTTCACAAATGGTACCATGTGTATCAAACTTGTCACAAAGCCATGTAATTGTCAAGTGTTGGAGGTTGTGTTCGAAACTCACGCTTCCACTGACGCTGAACTTCAGTGACATTTTCAAATTGAATTGAATTATCATTACAATACAGTATGTCGTAGTATGGTGTTTTCTCAACAGATGTCACTGCTCGCATGACTGTAAGATCATGTGATGTATGACGTATGATATTGAAAGAAGATGGCTGGAGCATGGTTTACATTTGAGGAACGAAAGTCCATTTTAAAGTCACTCAATTATTTTACCAACCACTGCACATATATAAAATTTACACATTAAAACGTTAAAAATGCTCCGACATGTTTCGGTCCTAGGACCATCATCAGGGAGCTATATCAGCCTTACTAAAGTTACACTATTAAAAGTCATATTAATTTCACTATTCCTATTCAGTATTGTGGTAGCATGCCGTATTGTGTTGTGTTGCAAAGAGTGCCTTGTTATGGATGTGCGTCCTGTGTTTTGTTCACCAGATTTAACACCTCTGGACTTTTACCTCTGGGGGACCTTGAAGGATGTTGTGTATCGCAAGAAACCGGCTATGCTAGGGGACCTTCGTGCAGAAATTAGAGCGGCACATGCAGCAATCCCCATAAACACTTCGACCAAGGTTGCTCAGTCAACTGCTCGCCATTGTAATAGGTGTCTAGCCGCTAACGGCAACCACTTTGAGTACCTCCATTAACTGTACAGGTACAGGAAACTTGTATTGTGCTCTATTGTAATGTGTATTCAACTTGTGACGTATAATTAAAGTTAGTACTAACATACAACATAGATTTTGACGTTTTGTTGACCATGCATCGCAGTATATTTATCTCAGTATTTAACCAACTTGACCTCCTGATGATAAGCATATGTGCTCGAAACATGTAGAGGCATGAAATAAAACTTATTGTGAAACAAATTTTGTGCATCAAGTTGGTTAAATACTGAGATAAATATACAACATAGAGTTTTCTTTCATTAAAGTGTGTATACATTTTTTTGGCAGACCCTGTATTGTGAATCTCAGTCATTTAATCTGCTAATGATAAGACATTAATCAGATGACAGTTCTACAAAATGCACATATGTAAAATTGCATCAGTCAAGAGAATGGTTTAAAAAGTGGATATGAGAGAAATCGGGTGTCACAGTTTGGGCTGGATTCAGTTGTCTCCAGTGGAAAACTCCTGTGAACATATTGGTGAGGGGAATTTCTTGACCACCAAATCTATTTCCACTTCTCAAGAAAGAGCTTACAGCACAGACTGATTCGTCAGCTGGTTTACTATGCATGGTATTCATAATATACTTGAATACATTTTCACTACTTCAACTTTTAAATACATTAATGCTAATACAGTGAAGCACTTAATAACCATTAACTTTTAAATGACCAGAGTGGTGTTTAAATTTTAAAGCACATTTTATTGGAATACGGAAAGATAAAATTATGAAAAAAACAGCATTTTGTGGAAAATAAAACAGAGATTATTCAGCACATCTTAAAACTGCAGTATATTTGCTTGTTGCCTAATATATAACATAAATTTCTATGGGTGTTCTTTTATGTGCTTAATCATTTCTTGCTTACAATGAGATCACTGAAGATGGCACTGAGAGGGTTACAAAATCTTTAACATAATATTATAATCAACTGATCAGTTGCTAGACAAATATTGTGATTTTGCTCACATTCAGGAGGTATCAGTTTGGCTCCCCAACCTGTGGATCAGTTACCCTGCTAAGGTGTATCTCTGTCCCTCCAGGTACAAACTAAACAATATCTTACAACATGCCAGACACACATCCTGCCATACAGTACTCACTTCATGATTCACAGTCAGCCTCTCAACTGATGCTATGTAATCTATATACTAAGATACAAACAGTAAACTTACTGGGTCTGTAAACATTGCTCTTAAATGCGATACAAATGCCAGGAATGCAAATGTTTGGAATATGACAATGTTTATTGTACTGTAGACTGGGTAAGGGCTGGGCAGCAGCATTACCGTCATCACAACAAATTCAGCATACAAAATCAGAAGCCATGTCAGGATTGCACAAATAACACCACAGATATCCTGCAAAGAAAGGAAATTCTCTTACAGAAGCACAGTTTTTGGATTTCATCTTGGACTGTGTTTTGTAAAATCTGTCAAAAAGAACTACACATTTTCAGAAATCAAGTATCCTATAAAAAATGGAAATTGACACCTAATATGAAGAATGTTATACTTTATTTTTTTTTAACAGAATGTAAACTTCTTGTCATTCCAAATATCACAGCCAGCTCATATTAGTCAGTGAAGTCATAGGCAACCAGAGGTCCAACAGTAGCAGCACCAAAAACACTTCTCACTGCTATCATGTGGTGGCTGGAAGTGACACCCACCAGTATCACTATCCAGTGATGCATATGCTCCACCTACTGCTGTACTCCAGAAAATGTGTACAGCATTCAACTCCATACCCTTATACACCTTCAGGGTGCAGTGTTTAGGTACAGGGGTATTTGAACACACACACTCATCCCCATTCTCTCTACACACCACCCTGATATCTTGGTGTGTTCTACTGAAATAAGAGACAAAATGTGTGAAAAGGAACACTTGATCTTCCAAATGCATTCTTTGGGACTTCATATAATTTAATGAACCTTACGTTCAATTACTGCAAATATATACTGAATATTGCAAAGCTAGTCTTATTACAGTACAAAACACATAGTAGAGTGAACATTTAGATTCCCTTGTATTTCATTACATGTTTATCTATCAGAACATAGTAAATGATAAACTTCTAGGCTTTGACACCATGTAGGATCAAAGTTGATACCAACACTCTGGGTGAACATGCTGCCTCCATCTTAACATTGATTTCGGTTCAGACAGACACTGAAGTGAATGGAAGGAGGAAACATTTCAAAGGCCACAAGGAATGTGGCCAATCAGAATCTCAGACACAGGAGGGGGATCCAGTAAAGAGCCAGCAGAAATTGAGAGAATTTGTGATACCAGTGTTTTGGAGGAACATGCTGTTGCCACCTTCAGGGTGACTGTTACAATTTCTGCAGCCATGATGCAAGATCTTTCACCTCTCTTCTTCCCATTGTTCTGAAAGGCCACATTCTTTGCAGCCTTCCATATAACTGACCCAGTCATTTCAGTATCTACCTGAGCCTAATTCAGTCATCATGAACAGGGAGGCTGCACTTCCTACGAAATGTCTGTCTGTACCAACACAACTTATGATCCTACACAATGTCACAACCCAGATGACTATCATTTGTGCAAAATATACCACAAAAGCCTTCAAACTTATGTTGCACATAAATGTTGCAGATCACTGCAAAACCAACTGTGTCTGTAACTTGATTCACTATCCGTAAAGTTAACAGATTCTGTTTAGCTTCCTGTACAGTAAAAATTATGCCAGACTAAAAAGAAGCAAAACCAAATGTACTTGTCAGATTTGACTGTAGACACCCAAACACAAAACTCTGCTGAAACCCACACCTAGTAGCAGAAACTGAACACACAGATGGACAGACACAGACATGCATCCATTTATATGAATACAAAAAAAATATGCTCTAAATTTCTACCTTAATACACCACACCCATCCACCACAACATCTGTTGTGTACATCTGCCTCCCTGTTAAATGCAGAATATTCATATTCCATTCTTTATCTGAGTTTTTAACCCCCAAACTGAGGCACAACTGTATTATGTCATGATACAATTGATTGTAGTATTATCTGTCACTGAGCAGCTGCCTCTTCTCTTCTTATGACATGACAAAGATGTGAGCACCTATTAAAAGAACAAAAAATTATGTAATGAAATAGTTTTTCTACACATACAAGTAGTCTCTCTATTTCCCCCCATTTATGCACAGATGTAATTATTCTTAGCAACTCCAAGGACTTTTCAGGAGCCTGGAAAACAAATGTGTAAAACGAGATTTATGTTTAAGGATTTTCAGTGCATTGTGGAACGGAGCTAATGCACACAGACATGAAAGAGCTGTAACAAGATAAAATATTAAATTGTGTAAGAAATTTATACTCATAAAACTTTGCTATTTGATTCACTTTCTAGGCATTTTATAGGCATAATGATAGGAAAAGGGGAAAATTTAGGTACTCAGAGGAAATCCCATCCTAGCGCTACTTTGACCACCACAAATCCCTAGTGGGCTGCTCTGGAATCACAGGTTAATGAGGAAAGTCGTGTAGGTGGCCAGTTAACAAATGGCTACAAATCTACAACAATAACCTGTTAAATTTGTAAAACTGAGATATGTCATTTTAAATAATACATGTGTTGTATGAAAGGGTTATTGACATATTTTTAACCTGTGGCTGATGGTGGGTTACAGATAAGCCAAAACATATTGCACGCTGGACAACAAACATTGTCCATGATAATTGTAATTGAGAGCGTTTATATCATCTGTTTATACATGCATCACAACAGGATGTCTCACCCTATGATTAAAAAACAATAAACAGACAAATTCATAAATATACCATTGCTTGGACACGTAAGAAGGAAGAATTTCCACCAATTTCATGCCACGCAGTAAATAAGTAAAATCTGTTTGCACCTAAACTCCGTGGCCTTAGTCCGCACGCGAACTATACCGACAGAGCGGCCGCCGCCAGTTGGCGAAGTTAGTGCCAACTTTTGCGGATAGAGGGGTGTCACGTGGTCAGCGCAACGGGTCCCCACAGCCATTAATCTCTGTTTTCTAGACCTGGAGCCGCTACTTTTTTCATTCAAGTAGCTC
>Ga0136643_10011627_pt1 | contig 13072 bp, 13 predicted proteins | sample TergutLab28metaG_FD_96883 | JGI IMG/M metagenome (GOLD analysis project Ga0136643, IMG submission 96883) | Labiotermes labralis P1 segment gut microbial communities from Petit-Saut dam, French Guiana - Lab288 P1 (version 3) (version 3) | ecosystem: Host-associated > Arthropoda: Insects >...
CTAAAATTGTACCATATTAGAATGGCAGGTATAGTCAAAATGATTAAGCTTATACATATCAATATTTTGCGGTTTATGGCTTTCACCTTCTTTGATCTAGATATCATTAGAGTTGTAATGAAACAGCAATTTGGTTGTCATTAGAGTTGTAGCGAAATTAGCTCTCGCACCGTCATTGCGAGCCGGAGGCGAAGCAATCTAAGTCGTATTACGTGATGAGATTGCGACCTCGATGCTCAACGCGCATTAGCCTCCTCGCAATGACGATAAAATTCAATTTCGTTACAACCTTAATGACGATGTGAACGCTAATTTCGCAACAACTTTATTGCGGAGAAAATTAAATTTTAAGAAATGATAAACTACCCCACAGTAAAACTGTGGGGTAGTTCCGTACTTATAGCAATGTAGTTAACCCTAGTATGCGATTAATTTCAGTAGTTGTAGATACAAGACCGCGACCGGTTTGAGATCTGCCTATATGTATTCCAACCACACCGGATTCTAAAAACCCTCTAGGGTTAAATTGAGGGAAATATACAATCCCGCCGCTATCTCCAAGAGTGGATGGATAATTAGTGGCAATAAGCCTATTAGCAGAAAACGCTCCGCCAAAACGATTTGTGAATATTTCTATATAATCTAATGATGTAATTTGCCCGGAGCGAGTGCCAAGTGTGGAGGTCATCATTACAGTATTCCCAACTAATAAGTTATGTCTGAGACCAACTGTACGGCGACCATCCGGCGTATTAACATCAAACATTACATGAAAATCAGTTCTTACAAAAGCAGCATCAATACCATTAAGCTGGAAAGATGTTACTGTGCCAATCCGAGCACCGCTTTGATATATGCTATCATTTGTTTGAAGATGAAACCCTTCTCTCCAAGGTCCGTGTGCAACAGTCACAAATCCGCGTGTTGTACCCATACTGGCTAAGTACCCTATAGCAAAACTACCGCTAATAGGTTGTCCATTACGGCGAACTGTTATAGGTCTATCTGGACTCCCTGGGCTAATCCAAACAGTGTTTCGGCTTTCCATATCCTCGGAAAAGTATGCTGCTGGCTCATCTGAGGCATACAACTCTTCATGAGGTATTGGCATTTCACCCATTCTTTCCGATTGCCCAAAACTTAGCACAGGAGAATCAAAAACACTATTCCTAAAGAGTTCAATCATTTCATCCGAAAAGTCGACTAAATTAACTACAACTCTATTATTTATTACATCCACATACAAGCTTGTAACATTACCGACAGCTAATACCGATTCGAACTTCCTAGGTATCAGGTCATTTAGCGTCTTCATAACTTCCCTTAATTCGTTGTAAGAAAACCTCGCTTCACCTACGATTAGGCTATCATCTCTTTGATTTATAGTAAAAAAACTGTTTGAACCAGAAAAATTATCTGCCCCGGTGCCTACTACCAGCAAATTCAATTTTCCATTACTGTCTATAAATGCACCACCAAAATCAGCCGGGAAAATAAAATTACCCACCCTATCTACAGGAAACGAGCCTATTAGCCTATCAGCCACTTCTCTAGCCCTAACATAGTTGTGTGCAAACTCAACCCCAAACTCTTGTGCAATATTTGCTTCAAACATTGCGCGGGCTTGAGTGTATGCAAGATCATCCCTATAAACTTCTTGAGCGACTGCTGGTGTTGCGAGAGAAATCGTTAAAATAATGGTTAGTAAAACACTTATAATTCTTTTGTTCATTTTAAGCCCTCCTTGTCGTTAGTTAACAATAGCTACTGCTTATGACATGGCAGTTCATGGCTTTTTGCCTTTCTTTATCTAGATATCCACAACCGACACCTCACAAAGCATATTCATTGGCACTAATATCCTTTCTTGGTTAATATTATACTGCATTCAAACTAATATTTCAAACCATTCTTCCACTTCCATAAAACCACCACCAATCTTCACTCTTCAATCTTCAGTCTTTAAATCTTTATTTGCATATTAACTTTACCATAAGTCTCAGTTGATTTCATGCTGTATGTTCCCGTTATACTGTTTTCTCCAATTTTGTCAATATTGAATTTCCACTTTTCGTCATTTTTTTACTTTTCTTCCTCTCCCCAGCCTTTGTCGCAAAAATAATATTGCATACAAAGGCAATAATTGTTAAACTATAGTGTATTAATACTGATTCATTCAAATAATATAGACAGTTGCGAGCTTGCTCACTAACTGGCTGTGTTATTTGAATGAGTGCTGCAGTGCAAGCATAGCTCCATATCCATATAAAAATATTGACACGTTTTTTGGCTATATTTTTGTATGGCATCAGTATCACTATTAAACGAATGAAATAAGAGGTGCCTAAATGTTTAAAAAATTATTCGGCTCGTACAGCGATAGAGAAATTAAGAGAATAAAGCCTTTGGCTGATAAAGTTGAAAGCCTTGAGCCGTCTTTTAAAAGTTTGAGTGACGAAGAGCTTAGAGGTAAAACCGCTCAGTTTAAAGACCGCCTGGCAAATGGCGAAACTTTGGATAATATCTTGCCGGAAGCCTATGCTGCTGTCCGTGAGGCGGCAATTAGGGTTTTGGGGCAGCGTCATTACTATGTGCAGCTTATTGGCGGTATAATACTTCATATGGGCAGGATTTCTGAGATGCGTACAGGGGAAGGAAAGACCCTTACATCTACCTTGCCGGCTTATTTAAATGCCCTCGAAGGCAAAGGTGTGCATGTCGTTACTGTTAATGATTATCTTGCTAAGCGTGACTCGGAATGGATGGGACAAGTACACGAGTTTTTGGGGCTTTCCGTTGGGGTTATACTCCATGATATGACCCCTGAGGAGCGCCAGGCAGCATATGCTTGCGATATTACTTATGCCACAAATAATGAACTTGGCTTTGATTATCTTAGGGATAATATGGCAGTTTATGAGGATAATCTTGTCCAGCGAGACTTGCATTTTGCTATAATCGACGAAGTTGACTCGGTTTTGGTTGACGAGGCAAGGACGCCTCTTATAATCTCCGGCTCGTCAGGCAAAAGTACCCAGTTGTACAAAGTTGCCGATGGTTTCGCCAAGACCTTGAAAAAAGGACGAGTGTTAAATGAGAAGGAAGCTCTTAACCCTCTCATGCGCCAGGATATTGAGGAGGAAGGGGATTTTGTAGTTGACGAAAAAGGCAAATCGGTAACCTTAACTCAAGAAGGGGCAGCAAAAGCCGAACGTTTTTTTGGTATTGAAAACTTATCCGACCCGGAAAACCTTGAAATACAACATCATGTAAACAACGCTCTTAAAGCAAATTTTAATATGTTTAGGGATCAAAATTATGTTGTACAAGATGATGAAATTGTAATTGTTGATGAATTTACCGGGCGTCTTATGCCCGGCAGGCGTTACTCCGACGGGCTTCATCAGGCTATTGAGGCAAAAGAGAATGTTAATGTTAAGAGAGAGTCAAAAACCCTCGCAACTATAACCTTCCAAAATTTCTTCAATAAATATGTGAAAAAAGCCGGTATGACAGGTACCGCCATGACGGAAGAAGGGGAATTTAGGGAAATTTACGGCATGGACGTAGTTGAGATTCCTACAAATATGCCTATGATTCGTAAAGATTTAGCTGATAAGGTTTTCGGAACTGAGAAAGCTAAAACTCGTGCTGTTGTGCGAGAAGTTGTAGAGAGTTCAAAAATCGGTCAGCCTGTTCTAATAGGTACTATTACAATCGAAAAATCTGAAGAACTTAGCACATTGCTTAAAAGGGAAGGCGTCCCCCATCAGGTTCTTAACGCCAAATACCATGAAAAAGAGGCTGAAATTGTAGCCTTAGCCGGGCAAATGAATGCTGTCACCATAGCCACCAATATGGCAGGTCGTGGTACGGATATTAAGCTTGGGGAAGGTGTTAAGGAGATTGGAGGGCTTAAAATAATAGGTACCGAACGCCATGAATCGCGCCGTATCGATAACCAGCTTCGCGGTCGTGCCGGAAGGCAGGGCGACCCGGGTGAATCTTGCTTCTACATCTCCTTGGAAGATGACCTTATGAGGCTTTTCGGCTCTGAAAAGCTTATGGGTATGTTTAAAGCTTCAATTGACGAGGACGAGCCTATTCATCACAATATGCTTTCCAAAGCCATTGAAGGTGCCCAAAAGAAGGTTGAAGGCAATAACTTCGGCATACGTAAGCATTTATTGGATTATGACAGGGTAAATAATGAACAGAGGGAAATTATATACGCCGAGCGGAATAAGGTCTTACGCGGCGAGGATATGAAAGAGCATATTATCACTATGCTTAAAAACTTTATTGACCGCACAGTTGATACTTATGCAGGGGAGCTTTCTTTTGAGGAATGGGATTTAACAGGTATTAACGACCAGCTTATGCCTATTTTTAGACGCCCTGTACTTAGCGATGCAAATCCTAAAGCCTCTAAAGAGGATGCCCAGGAAAGCCTGTTTAATGAAGCTGCCGCCCTTTATAACAAAAAGGAAGAAGAAATCGGCGAAGCAATGCGGGAAGTTGAGCGGGTTATACTGCTTCGTGTTATAGACCAAAAATGGACAGACCATATTGATGATATGGATCAAATGCGCCAAGGTATCTCCCTCAGAGCCTACGCCCAACGGGATCCTATAATCGAATATAAGTTCCTAAGTTTTGATATGTTTGAGGAGCTTTCCAATAATATACAAAATGATACCATTAAAAGTATATTTAACGTGCGTATGGCTATGGCGCCTGAAAAACGCGAGCAGGTTTCTAAGGATATGTTTACTAATATGGATACATCCGTAAAAAGCGGACCTAAAAAGCGGACGTCGAAAAAAGTCGGGCGCAATGATCCTTGCACTTGCGGAAGTGGTAAAAAATATAAACATTGCTGTGGCATAAATGGGTAAAAGGTGGGTTGGATGTGCTTGAATTTGAACAATTAATACAAGAAATGGTGCCTTACAAGGCTAAATTAGAGGAAATGGGGGCTTCACTTTGACTGCGCTTCTTTGAAAAAAGAGGTGGCAGCCTTAGAAGCCGAATCCGCAAAGCCTGATTTTTGGAATGATTTGCAAAATTCACAAAAAATTTTGCAGCGGATTAAAATGCTTAATAATAAAATTGACGAATACGAAAATTTATACGGCGAATATGAAGATATTTGCCTTATGGCTGAGCTTGGCAATGAGGAAGAGGACAAGCAGGTCTTTAGCGATGTTCAAAAGCAATTTAGGGCTTTTATAAGCCATTTTGAGCAGATGAATTTAGCCACTTTACTAAGCGGCGAATACGATGCTAACAATGTAATAATGAGCCTTCACGCAGGGGCTGGCGGCACTGAAGCCTGCGACTGGGTGGATATGCTTAGCCGAATGTATATACGATGGTCTGAGCGGCGGGGCTTTGCTGTTGAAATTATGGACAGCCTCCCTGGTGACGAAGCCGGCACAAAATCAATAACCTTGGGAATTAGCGGTCTAAACGCCTATGGCTTTTTAAAAAGTGAAAAAGGCGTTCATAGGCTTATTCGTATTTCTCCTTTTGACTCTTCAGGGCGGCGGCATACCTCCTTTGCCTCTTGCGATATTATGCCTGAAATTGACGATACGATAGACTTTGATATAAACACGGAAGATTTGCGTATCGATACTTATCGTGCAAGCGGTGCAGGAGGACAGCATGTAAATAAGACTGAGTCCGCAATAAGGATAACACATTTGCCCACAGGTATCGTTGTACAGTGCCAAGATCAGCGCTCTCAACATAAAAACAAAGACTACGCAATGAAAATGCTTAAATCAAAGCTGTTTGAGCTTGAAATGGAGAAGAAAGCTCAGCTTTACAAAGGACTCAGAGGGGAAGTTAAAGAAATCGGCTTTGGCAGTCAAATCCGCTCCTACACTTTCCATCCTTATAATTTGGTTAAAGACCATAGGACTAACTATGAGGCCGGCAATGTGTCAGCCGTTATGGACGGGGCTATAGATGATTTTATTAACGCGTATTTGGTAAGCCAAGTAAAGTCAGGGGAGTTCTGATTTGAAGGAGATAATTATTGCGGCAGATACTAAAAATCAGCGATTAGACAAATTTCTTAGCAAATACCTAAATACGGCACCTAAAAGTTTTATTTACAAAATGATACGTAAGAAAAATATCAAATTAAACGGCAAAAAAGCTGTCGGGTCTGAAATTTTGGCTGAAAATGATGTATTGCAAATTTATATATCAGATAAAATTATCGACGAATTTCGAGCAGTCAAAAAAATTGACATAAACGCCAGAGAAATTGATATTGTATACGAAAACGAACACGTACTTATAATCAATAAACCCAGGGGGTTACTTAGCCAGCCAAGCTCCTCCCATGAGCAGGATACTGTCCTTAGCCGTGCCCTAGCCTATCTCCATAAAAAGGGTGACTACGATATTTCCGCTGAGTCGGTGTTTACCCCCGGTTTATGCAATAGGCTGGATAGAAACACTACAGGCATTATTTTATGCGCTAAAACATTAAATGCCTCACAACAGCTAAATAAAGCTATTGCCGAGGGTAAGTCCGAAAAGTATTACTTAGCTATCGTTATTGGGAAAGTTAGTTCAGGGGGGCTTTTAGAGGGCTATCATACAAAGGATGCCGCAAGTAACAAAGTATCCATAAGCACATCGGTTGAAGGGAAATCGGTCCTAACCGAATACATGCCTATAGCAGTTAGCAGCAGTCACTCTCTTTTAAAAGTTAAGCTGCTGACCGGGCGAAGTCATCAAATCCGTGCCCATTTAGCAGGCATCGGACACCCTATATTTGGAGATGAAAAATACGGCAGCAAAGCGGAACCCTCCCCCAAGTATCAAATGCTGCATAGTACAAGCATTAGCTTTTTGGGTCTTGAAAATGAACTTGCGGAGATTAACGGCATAGTTTTCGAAGCCGCGCCTCCTGAGGATTTTATATATTATCGTGGCAAATTTTTTGGAGGGTTAATATGAAAGCTATAATTTTAGCCGCAGGATATGCCCAAAGACTTTATCCTCTTACAAAAGATAAGTCTAAGGCTCTTCTGCCTATTGCAGGCAAGCCTATAATAGGACATATAGTCAACTCTTTAAGAGAAATAAGCGCCATTGATAAAATATTTGTTATAACAAATGATAGATTTTATAAAGATTTTAATAATTGGAAGATTTTAGAAAAGCTCGAAAATGTCGAAATTCTAAGCGACGGCACAACTGATAATGATAATAGATTAGGCGCAATCGGCGATATCGATTTTGTAATAAGAGAAAAAAACATAGACGAAGACCTTCTAATCATAGCTGGTGACAGTTTTGCCATCTTCCCCTTAAAAGAGTTCTACGACTTTCATATAAAAACCGGTCACGATTGTGTTTGCGTAGATGAAGTTGACGATTTTGAACTTTTAAAGGGCTTTGCAACGGCTTTTTTAGATGAGAGAGGGATTATAAAAGAACTGGTTGAAAAAGCACCTGAACCTAAATCAAATTTAGGTGTATACGCCATATATATTTATAAAAAAGATACTGTCCGTATGTTTAGTGAGTATTTGGCATGTGGAAACCCTCCTGACGCTCCAGGCTATTTTCTTCAATGGCTTCACAAGATAAAAGAGGTTTATGCTTATAAGATACAGGGGGAAATAATTGATATTGGTACCCTTGAAAGTTACCAAGATGCACAGGAGCGATTTGGCAAATGAACAATGTAATTAATGAATATGCGCGCTCAAAAGGAATAATTTACGGCATTTGTGATGCTAAAACCCTGGAAGGGCTGGACGAAAGCATTGTAAACATCCCGTTTTTCAAAGGGGATATTTATGAGCGGATTAGCCCCCGCATTTTTTTGCATGGGGCAAAATCAGTTATTGTACTGGGGGTAAAAGCCGATCAAACACCCCTTTTTGAAGGGCTGGATCAAATTATGGCACCGTCCCTAAGCGGTGTGGATTATCATAAGCACTTAGAAGGCATTGCCAAAGAATTAACATCTAAGATGCTTGAGTGTGCCGATTTTAATTTTAGGATACAAGTGGATTCAGGCCCTTTAATCGAAAAAAAATTCGCTGCCAAAGCGGGGCTTGGCTTTATTGGAAAAAACAATTGCCTTATAAGCCCTGAGTTTGGAAGTTTTTTTAATATAGCATTAATTGTAGTTGATATAGAAATTGAGCTTACCTGTTCATCCGGTTTTTTAAGTTGTGAGGATTGTGATCTATGCCTAATTAGCTGCCCTACAGGGGCTTTAGGTCAAAACAATAAATTTAACTACAATAGGTGTATTTCCTATCTGACACAAAAAAGAGATGACCTTACAGAGGATGAAATGGCTTTAATAGGTCTATCTATCTATGGCTGTGATATATGCCAAAATATATGCCCTCATAATTCACATACTCCTTCACAAAATCAAAAGGAAGTGTCGGAAAAAGTTTTAAGAGAAATTCTTAATATGGATAGTAAACAGTTTGAAGAAAAATTTAAAAATTCAAACCTGTTTTGGCGCGGAAATGGGGTTATTAAGAGGAATTGCCGTATAGTTCTTGATAATTTAGAAAAGTTGTAGTATAAAATTGCATATATTTTAATAAAATGCTTAATTTTCCTTGACAAATAGCGATAAAACATATATAAATATGTTTGAGACATTAAAAAACCATAAGCTATATAGCTGGTTTTTGTAAATTAAACTCTTAAGGATTTAATATTTAAGGAGGACGTTTTGATGAACAAAACAGAATTAGTATCAGCAATCCAAAAAAAATCAGATTTGACTAAAAAGGATATTGAGAAATTTTTGAAATCTTTTGAGGAAGTTGTTTCTGAAGAATTAGCAAACGGCGGCAAAGTTCAACTTGTTGGCTTTATGACTTTGGAAGTTGCGGAAAGAAAACAAAGAGAAGGTAGAAACCCAAGAACTAATGAAACTATGGTTATCCCTGCTTCGAAAGCAGTTAGATTTAAAGTTGGCAAAGCTTTAAAAGACGCTGTTAATAAATAAATCAAAAACTAGGGCATCCGTTATGGGTGCCTTTTTTTAAAACAATTAATAAGGAAGTGATGTTTTGCGGCTGGATAAATATTTAAAAATTTCCCGTATAATAAAAAGGCGTACTGTGGCAAACGAAGCCTGCGACGCCGGAAGAGTGTCAGTGGGCGGCAAAGTAGTCAAAGCCGGCTATGAGGTAAAAATAGGGGATGTAGTGGAAATAAAGTTTGGTGATAAAGTGACGAAATTTGAAGTAATCGGAGTAAAAGAGAACCCCAGGAAAGAAGAGGCACAAGAGTTGTATAAGATTTTGTTCTAAGCTGTATAGAAAGTGGCTTTGCCACTTTCTATACAGCTTAGAACCTCTTTCCCAGTCCTGCGTCTTTTAGAAGCTCGCTTGCTGATGTACGAAGCTTTATTTCACCATCTACTGAGACAGATTTTTTAGTATTAGGATTATACCAGATTTCATGATCTCCTTTTCCGCGCCTTTCAAACTTATATCCATTTTCCGAAAGAATTTTTTTAACTTTCCTTGTATAATCTCCCATCAGCTCACCGATTCTAAATGTTCCACACGTTCGGTAATAAAATGCAAGTTTATAGGTCCTTTATATTTGAAATTAAGCTCTATCATTTCCGGAGCAGCTAATTTGACTCTTTCAATCAATATGTCAAATGAGTCTGATTCAAGCACCAGCCCCATACCGGCACTGCCTACAGCTGCCCATCTTTTAACTTCGCTATCCCATATCATTTTAATAAAAAAATCCATACTATACCCCTTTCTCACAATATCTAGGCTCTTTATCTAGGGTGACACACCTTAGTATTATGACATATCAGTAAAAATATTTCAATGATATAAAAAGAACTGCCAAGAAATTGCCGTAATATCTAAATGCTCCTATATATAGTAACTTCACCTTATTTCCTGCTCTAAATTATCAAATTCAGGTGTACTAAAAAACTCACCTAAAGTAATACCGAGTCCGTCACAAAGCTTTTTTATGGTGGTGACTCCGGGGTTTTTGGTTTTGCCAACGAGTATGTCTCTTATTGTAGCAGGCGGAACCGCTGCATAAATGGCAATCCCATGTATTGAAAATCCTTTTTCTTTGCATAATTGACTTATTCTAAAAGCAACCGCTTCTTGTGTATCCATAGTTTACCCTCCTAATTAGTGATATTCCACTAATTTATCTTAAGTTATATCTAGTAATTCCTTTCTTGGTATTCCACGAACGAAATAAATGTGTTATAATATTAACGGTATACCACTAACGGGAGGAATTAAATAATGAACTGTGCAAATATTTACTGTATTTACAACCGTAGATTTGAGTGCATTTTAGATGAGATAAACCTTGATTCTATAGGTATGTGCGACGATTGCATCATGGTAAACTTAGATGAGTATTTACTCGAAGCTGAAAAAGAGCGTCAATTTTTAGAGTTTGAAAAAAGACTTATAGAAAACGGCAACTAATACTCCTTGACTAAATCCTCCTAAAGCCTTATAATCCATCATATACTGGGGGCAACAGTGCATAACCTAAGTTGAAGTAATTTTTTAGACTAGTTATGCACCATTGCCTAGGCATTTTTCACTCTAGGCAATGGTGCTTCTAGATTAGGGGGATTTATAATGAACTTACCGCTAAGTTTGTTCGATGTTAATTTAATAATAGAGGCCAGACATATGGATCCCCATAGTATACTTGGGCTTCATGAAATCGTTGTTGCTGATAAGCCGGCACTTGCTATAAGGGTTTTTGTGCCTGATGCAAAGTATATAACCTGCATTTGTGTAAGCGATAATACCCGCTATACTCTTGAGCGGATTCATACATCCGGATTTTTTGAAGGGTTGATTTTTGATAAGAAAAATTGGTTTAAATATATGTTAGAAATCGAAGGACACGACGGGAGTAATTGGAGTATTTATGACGCTTACTCTTTTAAGCCCATTATCAGCGAGTTTGATATTTACCTTTTTAACCGAGGTACTCATTATGAAATATATAATAAACTAGGGGCGCATATACAGGAGATTGACGGTGTTTGGGGTGCGGCAATAGGAGTTTGGGCACCTAACGCTTCCAGGGTCAGTGTGATTGGTGATTTTAATAAATGGGATGGGCGGCGCTATCCTATGCGTAATTTAAACCATTCCGGCGTGTGGGAGATATTTATTCCGGGGCTTGCGGAGCTTGATAAATATAAATTTGAAATAAGAACACCTGATGGTCGCACATTTGAAAAAAGTGACCCTTACGGCAGCTTTTTTGAGCTTAGACCAAGTGCAGCCGCTCATATTTATGATATTGATAAATATGAATGGAAAGACAGCAAGTGGCTTGAATCACGGAAGGATTTTGACCCATTTAGAAGCCCTGTAAATATCTACGAAGTCCATTTAGGAGGCTGGAAGCGGGAGGAAAATGACTACAACCGCTTCCTAAGCTATGTAGAGCTTGCTAATGAGCTTATCCCTTATGTTAAGGAAATGGGTTATACTCATATTGAGCTTATGCCTGTAATGGAATATCCTTTTGACGGCTCATGGGGCTATCAGATAACAGGATATTTTGCCCCTACAAGCCGCTATGGCAGCCCGGCTGAATTTATGTATTTTGTGGATAAATGCCACGAGGCAGGGCTTGGGGTTATACTGGACTGGGTTCCCGCTCATTTTCCCAAGGATATGAATGGGCTTGGGCGTTTTGACGGCACGGCACTTTATGAGCATGAGCATCCTCTCCAAGGCGACCACCCCGACTGGGGTACTTATATATTCAACTACGGCAGGAATGAGGTTAGAAATTTCCTTATTGCCAATGCTCTGTATTGGGTTGAAAAATACCATATTGACGGACTTCGGGTTGACGCGGTGGCAAGTATGCTATACCTTGACTACGGCGCAAACAGACAGACTTATATCCCCAATAAATACGGGGGGCGTGAGGACTATGACGCTGTTGAATTTATTAAGCATATGAACTCCGTCATACTCAAAAGAAATCCCAATATCCTTATGATAGCGGAAGAATCTACCGCTTGGCCAGGCGTAACTTTGCCTCCTGAGGGCGGCGGGCTTGGTTTTGTATATAAATGGAATTTAGGGTGGATGAACGACTTTTTGGAATATATGTCACAAGACCCTTTAAACCGTAAGTATTTCAACAACAATATAACTTTCAGTATGATGTATAATTACAGCGAAAATTATATCCTCCCCTTCTCTCATGATGAAGTGGTTCATGGGAAAAAGTCGTTAATAAACAAAATGCCTGGAGATATTTGGCAGAAATGTGCAAATTTAAGACTTGCATACGCTTTTATGTTCGGTCATCCCGGTAAGAAACTTTTGTTTATGGGCGGGGAGTTCGCTCAGTTTAGAGAATGGACTGAAGCGGAGAGCCTTGAATGGTTTATGCTTAATTATGATCACCACATCCAAATTAAGGACTTTGTGAGAGATCTTAACCATTTTTACCTTGAAAACAACAGCCTTTGGTATAATGACTTTGATTATATGGGTTTTGAATGGATTAATTGCGAGCGGCCGGATTTAAGCATTATAAGCTTTATTAGACGCGGCAGCACTGACGGGGAACTTCTTATATTTATCCTTAACTTTACCCCTGTTGTTAGGCATAATTTCAAAGTAGGGGTAACTCATAAAGGCAGTTACAAAGAAGTTCTTAATACGGACGATTTGAAATACGGCGGTTCGGGAGTTTTAAATACAAATATTATCAAGTCTGAGCCTGTCCCTTACGATAATAAAAAGCATAGTATAGAGTTAAGCTTGCCCCCTCTTGGGGCGGTAATTATGAAGTTTGATAATGATTAGGCAACAGTGCATAACCTAAGTTGAAGCAATTTTTTGGAGCGGTACGAGGGCAAGCGAGTGTTTTGCGACTATGATTTTTCCATGGTTTTTGGAAAAGGGAGACTTCCGGCTAAAGCCGGAACCGAGCCTTGCGGCTCGTCCGCTACTGCGGGTCAAGGGAGACTTCCGGCTAAAGCCGGAACCGAGCCTTGCGGCTCGTCCGCTACTGCGGGTCA
>Ga0136643_10011628_pt1 | contig 13070 bp, 4 predicted proteins | sample TergutLab28metaG_FD_96883 | JGI IMG/M metagenome (GOLD analysis project Ga0136643, IMG submission 96883) | Labiotermes labralis P1 segment gut microbial communities from Petit-Saut dam, French Guiana - Lab288 P1 (version 3) (version 3) | ecosystem: Host-associated > Arthropoda: Insects >...
CCTTACTTATTTGGTTCCACGTTTACCTCTGATTCCTTACTTATTTGGTTCCACGTTTACCTCTGATTCCTTACTTATTTGGTTCCACTTTTACCTCTGATTCCTTACTTATTTGGTTCCACGTTTACCTCTGATTCCTTACTTATTTGGTTCCACGTTTACCTCTGATTCCTTACTTATTTCATCTACCCCATTGTCCCTCATCCCACAAATACAAACCTAATCCAATCACACGCTCCTACATTCCTACAGTTTACACAAACACTCTTATTCTCGTATTTCTATGGCATGAAGTGCCCTACCTAACTTTCTACAAACCCGAATGTACTGCTGAACGCTATACGTATATCTGCACGAACTAGAGATTTTCCAATAATTGCTGTATCATTATCGTAGCCATTTCGTACTTTTTTCAGAAATAAATGTGGATGCAAGATGGTTACAGCAACTCCCCACAACGTAAAAGTTTTCAGAGGGGCTCTTTACCAAATATAAACGAGTGCAATTCCCCATTGATTTTTCATTTCCACGGTGTCAGATATTGGGCCGCTAAGAGATAAGGACGGAGTGATAAGAGAATCTAGTTGATTCTCTGTGAGGTACAATCTTACTTTATGTACTCGTATAATGTGGTTTTTGTATCGTCTTCAATAGACAAATACTTATAAAACTAGACGTATTCCTGTGCAATAACGCAGGCGATCTTGATTAGTTTCCTTTATATGCTAACATGGATATTCGCTGCTTTATTTGTATTAAGGAAGTGAAGCTAAATCGCAGTGCAACTTCAACCAAGTTAATACGGTACAAATTTCACCCGGATATTTAATTCTGAACTCATGAACCTCACGATATAATGTTGTACCATGCTGAAACATAAATGTGCGCTAACTGGTCTAGAAATGGCGACGTTGTAGTACAACACGAAAAACCTGACGACCTCCAGTATTCGGAAAATTGGAGAATTTAAGGTTTGGTACTCCCAAGATACATTTCTGTTCTCTCTACTTCGTAAGCAGGAATGATGGGTTCAAATATCGGGCAGACCATTGGTTACATTGATTGAAATATTTAGAGCGTTATTTTCAATCGCTTAAAAAATACAGATACATAACTGAAAAGTTCAAACCTTGCTTTCCACAACACTTCCATTTCAATACTCTCTGTTTATTCGGCCACGCAATGCTGTTCATTAACATGCGAGAGTATCTACACGATCGCACATTAAACCTAAATATAATTGAAAATTTTTTCAAATTTTTAAATTCAGTCGTACACAACATGTAAAGGTAAAGGTAAAGCAGTCACATTACAGGCCTGGACAGGCCCAGAGGGTTCCAGGAAGTTAAGGTTGCCAGATTTCGTGACAACGGCACAGGATGGTGGTAGGTTGTCAGCCTTACGCACCGGCCGCCTTTACCCCAGGAAACACTCCTGGTACTCATTTCTGTTGGAGGCTGAGTCGACCCCAGGGCCATAGTGCGATCGGAAGGATTTTATGTCAATAAAGAATAAACTCACACCCGCTGGGATCGAAGTAGCGACCTTTAGATTTGTAGCACAGCACCTTAACCACTGTGTTACCGCGGTCCCCACACAACACGTAACACAAGATACAACAGGATCCATATTTCGGCTAAACTAAGCCAAGATCAGGTCTTTCGCAAGAACAATATAAAGATAGTAAAACAGCACTAAGTGTTAGATCTCTGCCCTCACAATCTTAAAAATACACTGTGCTATGTTACGTTCATCCTTATGGAATTTCTTACGCATCTTGCCTTTTCTTATCTATTAAGCCATGATTTGTAAATGATGACACACATTGCTCGATACAAGAAATAAATATGATTTTCGAAACTGATCTACTAGTCTTAACAATTACGCAGACAGAACTATTTTATGTTAAATGGGAAGCTCATAGGGTTTTGTATTAATATATCAGGAATTTCTTCATCAGTGGCTCAAGCGTTTTTATTGCTAGTAATAAATTCTTGTAACAGGAAAAGCATAATTTTCTGAGATACCAAATTGTCAGCAGTAACCGAAAGCTAAACTATAAACGCATATCTACTTATTTCTCTTGATATTTTTGTCTCTTTACTGTGACGATGGAAGTGGAGAAGAGTTTGCCAGTAATTATAGTGTAATTGGAAAACAATGAGCTACAGTATATTTATCTCAGTATTTAACCAACTTGATGCACAAAATTTTGTTTCATTATAAGTTTTATTTCATGCCTCTACATGTTTCGAGCACATGTGTTCATCATCAGGAGGTCAAAATTGCAATACACAGCCTTTGGTATCATCACACCTATAGGTGTGATGATACCAGAGACTGTGTAATGCAATTTTTAAATATTGCACAACATGCAGTGTTTCATATTTGGTTTCCTATGTTGTGAAAAATTTGAACGTCTGAAAAAGATACCGAATTTATATGAAAATTTACTACCTTCTTCTTCAGCTTTGGTTGATTATTACCAAATTTGTCACTGAAGAAAGCAACTGAATATATTTTAATATGGTGGGGGAACAATTAAGTTAAAAGTAGTGAATAAAGTAATGAGAACGGAGAGGCTTTTCTTTCTGACTTCAGACTAATTGTTGTAACGTAGATACAAGGTGGAATGTTAAAGTGGTTTCGTCAGCCGTGTTTTACCCAACCTGACTGTGGAATGAGATCAGAATGTTTCTCCCAGTAGACCTCGAATTTTATGAGCATCGTAAACAGAAACACTTGGTAATGCGATTCGATTGAATTGGGAGCTGCGGCGATAGAGATACGGTTTGTTTTGAATAATGCATGTGCGAGAGTAAACGGAATCTCATGCATAGTTAATCTAAGGCCTTTCTTGATTTCTTATTAGGCATATATTTTTGCATATGATCAAGTTTCTGATCGGATGTAAATTGAAAGCTAAAATCCCGATAGTAAATATGGGTATTGCATTCTTGGCATGCAGATTGTCTTTCAGTATGGATAAGAAACCAACTAGATGTCACTTTTGTGTTATCCCTTATTTCTCCTTTACAAGTTGCTCAACATGTTTCGGGCAACCATGTGCCCATCTTCAGGAGCTGACGGCTGCGTAGTGTTATCGCCACGTGTTGGTATTGTGCCGTGGCTGCAAGAAGGCTGTCAGAACCGGTTAGCCGGTAGTGTGTCCATTGAGGATTTCGTATCTACGAACTCCTTTTCCTTTCGATTACACAACATTTCTAAAGCTTATAGCTTTGAAGACATTACGCGATTCAAAGTCTAATTCGTGCCATCCTTAATGTCTAAGTTATACTGTTCAACCTGTGTTTGGTACTTGTCAATTTCACTACCATTTGATTTCTCCAATATTGGTGTTTTTGTCGTTATTTTTCGGGCCATAATTTATAGGCAAATTTAATATTAAATGTCATAAATTGTTTAATCTGGTCCTATTACCTGCTTACAATTAACAGTTACGGAGCAAACAAGTGTTTGTTTAATGGGGAACCTGTCATTATTAGGTAAATTAATTGCCTAAAATTTCAAGTTTTTATTTTTGCCACAAGTATTTTGAACTAATTGCTATAGAGAATATTACGCAGCAAATACCATGTAATAAAACTTGTAATACAGCCTAATGAGATAATACATAAATCGCCATACTTTCATTATATATGTTTTATCCCCTACTTTGTTGAGGTGGTAAGTATTTTACTTTTACGGTATTATGAGTCCACCTTGGGAGATTTGTTAATATTCGAAAATTTTATATACAAGGGTGTGTAATGTTAGAGGTTTATTAAACCTCATAAGCTCACAAAGCTGCGTATGAAGATAGCATAAAACTGAAATAAAAAGTGTCTTCCCTTGCACTAAGAATAAAATGGGGAATTAGATAAACATTCTGATGTCCAGGTAAGATTAAATCTAATTATAAAAGAGATATAAATGAAGTTGTTTTCATAATGAATACTATAATCGAAAATATAGCAGAAGAAAGAATGTGTTAAAATTATTATGAAATGTTTTAGATGTCGACATGAACGAAGATATGACTTGTGAGACAGGTAAATGTGTTAGCGCAATATTGACAGGTATTATTAAAAGTTACATGATTGTTAAATTTAATTAATACGTTTTAAAATAGAGACAATTAGCTTGTTTTGTGAGCATGGTAATAAATTCCCGAGTTCGGTTAGAGAGAAGAATATTCTGTACCAATTACAAAACTATCAGATACGAATAAAAAAAACAACAGCCTGTGATGTGTTGCTCATCTGGAAAATTTTGGGTGTAAAATAAACTGCATATTTAATAATTTTTTAGTAGATGTGTTTATGCACCATATTGAAGAAAAAATATATAATTGCATGTGGAAATATTCTCTTTTATCTGAAATTTTAATTTTGCAATTATTTTACTTTCCTCTAACTAATTGCCACTGCCTAAAAATGTGTAATCAAATATACAGACCTTAGAATTTATTATGGAAGGCTTAGTTAGATTCACAGAATTAAAGCCGTTTCTAGCTAATATGGTACTGGTTTAAACCCCTTGAGTGTAATTTTCGACACGTCGTTTGATAGAAATCCAAAAATTTTAAACTCTTTATATACATGTCATCTAAATCCTCAAATAGTACTCAAGTTTATGCGTGTAAGAAATGTAGTTATGTGGATATGTACCGTGCTGTCTTGTGGCATGTGACGCTGCTCTGTAGACCGACAGATATGTCCTCACATTTTATTGCATTCTAAAGACTCAACCTTTGGGGTAGAAAAATGGCGGTACACTTGTACCAGACTACATTGTGTCATCTTTGATGACAGCAATCTTAATCAAGACCATGTTGAGATTTTAAATACCTCGGGAAAATTACAAAAAAATCATACAGAAGGTGATTGAAAAAATCAATATTGAAAAAAAAATTGGTGCAATATTATTGAGCGGTTAAGTCACATGATGATTAAGTAAACGTAAATAAAGATAGCATGCATGATTTCATAATGGAAGATTAATATGTGGAAACAATGGGATTATTTATCCTTTACTTGCTGCGTTTGAGATCTAAACAAGTGCAGATTTTTTAATGAATCACCAAGTTCTGTTCTCTGCACATCATGGTCACGGCATCACGAGTTGTTACCCGAATTGCTACTACATTAATTAAATTAAAAGTTGGTATTATAGTAGTCTTGGTCAAGCATCGGAATTCAGAAAAATGTCACAATGGAAAAGAAAATTGCTGATACAGTAAAGGTATGAAATTTATACAAAATGGCCAATTTTAGCAAAAAATTTCGTTTTTCTAAGGATGGTCTTATCTTTGAGTGAACACACAAAACTACCTTCTGCATGAAAGATGAGACTTTTTTTATACTACCAGGACTCACGTGACAATAAACCGTTGTATGATTTATATGGAAGAGCTTATTTTTTTAACAGACAAATAGAGTTCGTCCTGGAACGTGGCAAAAATATTAAAAATATCAAGGTCTTCAACAAAAAACAGCAACCTAAGGACAAATATCAAAAGATGACACAATTTTAACTGAGAATATGCTATATTCTTAAAATCTTAATGATTCATATTACAATTCTGAAATAAATAAAACTCAAATATTGTTTTTCTGGCTTGTTTACTGCTATATGAATAGGCGATTTTTATTTTATTTACAACAGAAAAATCATGAGTTTTTTCTTTATTTGCTAGTCCGTTCCTTTTTATGTGCAAAGCCCCGGCATCAAAATTAAGTGGTGAAAGTATACTCACGTTTTATTCGGGAAATAAGACTGTTATATTGCCGAAAGAAATATTGGGCAGAAAATAATAACAGTAAGAAAATTTGTTGTCTTTCAGAGGTATACACTTTTAATAGAAAAAAGAATTCTCTCTGCTTCAGAGTTCAGTACGAGACTGTTTGAAGGTATCGTATATGGCCAACCTGTCCTTCTATTCTGGAAAAGTTTGTAGGAACCCTTGGCCGTGGGCTGTAAATTGTAAAGGAAACTACTGTGCGTCGTTTGGTTAGTCATTTCGACTTTCCGCACCATTATGGGGAAACGTAATGTGAAAAAGTTTCTCTCGAGCCGTTTCCTTGCATACGTAAGTCCGATAATTCAGTGCAGTCTCTCAACACCGATTTGCGTTTTCTCACTCTCACGTCTCACTCCCCACTCCCTCAAAAGCAGACATTATATGTCACTTTTTCGTATAATCCTTCCCTGAATCCATTCGAACTAGGCTACGTTGTCCTATCGTATTACGATCCTTTCTTTTCTTAATGTAAAATATTCCACATACACGTTACTTGGCATTATGCGGAACGCCAAAAGAGAAAATGATTGAAGTGGTTATTTTGAATAATTTCTTTCCTGCTGCGTCCGGCATTCATATTAACGTTTTCGCAGATGGGGCAGGAGATAAAAACTGTTTCAAAATTTATGAAATAACGTGGAATACTGTGCAGTTCCTCCGAGTTTTTCAATCTATCTTCGAACACTACACCGCTTACACAAACCCAACTTCGTCACATAAATATGAAACATCAAGACTAGGAGAATATCACAAATATCGAAGTCTTCCTATCGTGCTTCATGTCTTGGAGATTTCTAGTTTCCTTCATAAGTTACTAACAGCTTTAAATACATTTCTTCCCGTAACCACCATTTTTTTTTATCGAACTGTTAAAATTAAGCACGACCAATTTCCACGTGATATCTTCGACCAAATGAGAGTTTCTTGGAAATAATAGCGTCTTTAACCCTTTAACGCCGAGTTAAATCCCATATGCCGTTTGCTGGCATTGTTAGGAACTCACCATATTCTCCACGTTAGCAGAGTAAGGGTTAAGGTCGCAAGAGAAACGTTACCATTATATTCTACATTTTGTGCCCGATCTGGATCAAATTAGGTAAAATATATCTCTACGTAACGTTGTAGAGCGAGCAGTACTTCAGTGGAAGTCGGTGCAACGGAACGCAATTTTTCCCGAGTTTTGTACATTTTACTTCCAATTCGGCGGTATTTATTGAGTAATTAATGAAAATTTGCACATTAAGAGCCCCACTGCAATCAGAGACTGGAAAGAATTTACACCCATTCAATTTTAAGGCAAGGCATCCCGTTGTGTGTTTCTCTATTAATTAAGGAATGTAATAAAATGTAGACTAACACAACTTTTCATTAAATATTTTATGAATTCACAGCTCTCAGCGACATGTTTTGGCTTTTTACAGCCATCTTCAGGCTGAATCTAGGAAGGTATGTATGCATATATATATATGTATGTATGTGCGTGCGTGCGTGTATATATACATACACACACACAAAACCTCCTAGATTAAGCTTGAGAATGGCTATAAAAATCCGAAACATTTAGCTTGAAGCTGTAAATTCATAAAATAGTTAACAAAAACTTGTGTTAGTCTATATTTTATTACATCATTTAATTAATTACACCCTTAATTTGATTATATATTATCCGATTCGGGCGAAATTTGTTATTTTCCTAAAGCCTGGAGCATAAAATTCCGTACTTTTCGAGTAGGCTTTAATAAAATTACATTTAATCTCATACCGTTAAAACACGTGATATTTTGGAAATAAGAGTGCCTGCTAAGTCGCGTGTAACACCGTCTATCACGTTGTTGATAAAATCCCGTCCGCTGTGTATAGCCGATTTTAATTTCGAGTGTTATTAGCAGCCAATTTAAGATCATTTGAAATTGTAATATATAAATTACTAGCTAACATGAAGGCTTTAACTAAATTCTGAATAATAATTAAACACTCAGAAGTATATTTAAATGCTTGTTATAAGCCATAATCTTCCTTAAGTTTTTTAACTTCCTACCTTCCTCAGAGGAAGTTAATATAACGAGAGGATGTCATGTTTCTTTCAGTTTTGATCGGTGTGCGGTCAACCGAACTTGTAAAGAAGGCTGGAGAAGCGTAAAAGAAAGCAGTGTCTTTACACACCTGTTCTTTGAACTTAGGTATTTTGGACTCGCAATGATATATATGTACTATCCTCAGGGCTTTAAAGGTTTGTTACTCTAGTCAGTGTCAGCCCGGTAGCTCAGACTACGGGCTGGATGATCCGGGGTCGAATCCCGGTGGAGACGAGATTTTCCGCCCTTCCAGACCGGGCCTGGGGTCCACCCAGCCTCCTGTAAAATGGGTACCGGGTCTTTCCCGGTGGTAAAGTGCGGCCGGGGCGTGCTGCTGACCACTCACCTCCTTCTAGTGCCGCGGTCATGAAAGAGTAGAGCTATACCTCTACCCACCCATTGGGCCACACCGGGCCTGTAACGGGATCACTTTACCTTACTCTAGTCAGTATATCTGACTAGTCTACGAATGGAAGGCCTAGATGTTACAGTTGCATAGTCGGCCAAGGGTATAATTTTTGTCCTTTCTAAAGGTGCAGAATGTTTCAGGGGCTCAGTCGCCCATCTGTATGATGTTAACTCTTGTCCGTAGAGTAAAACCGCCGAATCTTGAAGCATGACCACTCATTTCTTTCTAGCGCCGAGGTAAAGATTGAGTGGAACAATATTTTCAATCCCACTTACGTATGTAAGTCATGCAGAGGGACAAAATTGTTTTACGTTACATTTTTTCCTTACTGATGTTTTAACGGCGTTATCTCTTTGCCACCGTTGTTACAGCCAAAGTGCCTCCCACATTCAACACAATTAACCCTTTAAAGACGAAGTGCAAAATGTTCTATTGAAAGACCCAGTTCCTGCCGCCCAGTAAACAACTTTCTTCACGGTTATAAAAACAAACAATTTTATTTCATATAGGACAGATGTCGCTCTTTGTTCTACGATTAACACAAAACACATAAATACTGTGTAGGGCAGAATGTGATATTTTTTGTGGTTAAATATTTTGTTGCATGAAGTATCCTATAGGCTTTAAAAGGTTTGATACTTGTGATAGTGTCACTCCGAGCTAACAAATTCTATTGACCGTCATGTTAGAATTACAATTAGGAACAAACTGAAAATTACTGATCCGGCATCAACACCTACTTCACAGTGAACGTAAAATATTTCAGCATAATTAGTCCAAGAATTACTGTCTTGAAATAATAAAATATTCGTAAACACGTTAATGTGGGTGTTTGGAGGCATTTCCTTCCCGTTAGGCCAAAAGACCTCGTAAACTAGAACACTATTTCAAAATAAATAAATATTAATTACTGTACTTTGTTAAAGAGGTATTTCTTTCATTTTATGTGCAAACTGTATGGACTTGGCATAGAAGTTCAATTATAAAGATTTTCCGTTCTGTATTAAAGTACTCCCATAGCGATTTTGAACACTTTACATATATTCATTCTGAAGGACACTGATTTCATAGAATTAAGCTGCACGTAATTACGTGATATAAAAGCGCAGAATCTTTTTATCTCGATAGAGGAAAAACTGGAATTCCATTTTCTTCTCGTCTGAACACGCCGTCAAAAGCAAGGGAGCGTAAGTGACACAAAGCTTATGGCAGAAGTGATGTCAGTGTTTAATCCTTTCAAGAATGAAGTTAAGCTAAACGCAATTTAAAAATCCATTCTCTTAATTACACAAGTGAGAGAAAAGAAATATGTAAAATGTATAGGTTGTAATATCCCAGGAAAAGATAATCCTCCGAGGCCCTGGATGTTACTGGGAAGAGGGTAATGTTAAATTTGCCTTGCACTATTATACATGGAGTGTTTGGACTGGATTTTGTTTTTTTTATAGTATGTAACTTTAACTAGGTCAGTCCACATAGGGCAAACAATTTCCTGACCGGCTTCGTGACTGTCAGATACCCGAGATAAGACAAACGCCAGCCCATGCAGTCGAATGCATTGATTAGTTAGTTTTGATAATATAGGCCAAGTACTGGGAATGCTAAGTAATATGACAATAATTGAATAAGTATTGGGAGGGAAGAGTTTTCTTACATATGCCTCTTGCTCTTTACTCTCGGGCACAGCACTGAGTAAATAATAAGTGTTGATTAATTATTAATGGACAAAATTTCTTCAGTATGAATAAAATCATGAGGTGATCAGAAGAATTGAATTATACCTCGAGAACTGCGCTCGTCTGAGCTATTATTCAGCGTGCAGTGGTAATTCAATACAGAATTTTCGGCGCAAGCTATCGGTCCCAAAACATAGAAAAAAATTCACACTTCACGTTGCGTAACAGCCCAGAAGAGCGTAGTTCTCTTCTACTTAGCGGTGGGAGCCTGAAATCTCGAACGATATGTTATTCATGCACTTCCCCATAAATAATGCCTAATCTCAATACCCATCAACAAGGTTTCAGTACCAGCTAGTCCTATCTTACGGTTCGTAACTGCATAAGTTTAACTGTAAATGCTACGTTCTTTCACAAAAGTGTACTTTTAATTAAAATGGGCGACTACAGCGACAGTGAAATTTGCGTGTTACTGACGGATTTTCAATTACTTTCCGTATTTCCCACTTCCATTTAAATAATTTTTTTCTATTAGGAGTCCCTGGTTAAATGGCTTAAAACAGAAGCTTGTTCGCTGCACAGTAACCGGCAACTAATCCTTCCACGTGGTGTATTTAACTGCAGCATTTATACAGTTGAAATCACTGCCGATATTTTTTTTTTTGCAGCTCGATTCTCTCTCTATTCTTATCATATTTTGGACTGTATTTCATTCCACTGTTTTCTGCAACATCAGCGCTTGCGACGTCCTTTAATGGGTCAAAAGGTAAGGTCAAAACGGTAGGATCAAAACGGTAGGGTCAAAATGGTAGGGTCAAAACGGTAGGGTCAAAATGGTAGGGTCAAAACGGTAGGGTCAAAACCGAAGAAAAATATAATTACAAAAAAAAATTTGTGAAAATTTAACCAAAAATTCTTCCCTTAAATGCAGAAAATATCTCAAAGCCTAGCTGAGTTGTGTAAAGGTAAGTCTCTACATTTATGCGGAATATGTCAAGTCGAATCTTTCTAGGCACATTAGAATCGTACTACCTTGCAATATGGACTGCGCGGTAGAGTATGTGGGGAGGAGGATAAGGAACAAGAATATTTATGAGCAGAACAATGTACAAGAGACCTAAATTTGTCACTGTGTATTATGTGAACATGTACAGAGAGTAGTAATATAGTTCTGAACAATTCGAAACTTGGAACTGAGAAGAGTGGATTGATCAGCTTAAAGTTCAGGCCACTTTGTTGTCGGGGAATAGGCCCTCGGAATACACTATGTAGAAGGATGGGTTGGCGGCACAGCAAGTATGGACGTTAAGGTTTAAAAAAAAATGTCGCCTGTCAGGTTACGAAACACGAATCCTCGACGGACCAGCTGTTATCCAAATACAGACTACGCTATCTCAACACTACGGAGAATCAGTAACATTAAACAAGTGGGTTTATGCGAGATCCTAATTTTTCCAACATTATTGTAGATCATATTTAGAGTGCATAAGCTAACTGTGACAAGCAAAAGCCGTTACAATTCACGTTTCTCATTCGCTATCTTGCCAACAGAACAGGCGTCCAGCCAAATGGCTGTCCTCCTCTACATACCACTTCCTCTCTTCTCTGTGCTCTGCTTACCTGCCAAGAAAATGTGTATTCACATATCGACAACTTGGATTGTACTGCTTTGAGTTGAATTTATTGTCAGTTTTGTACCGGGTCTGTAAGAACATGTGCGAAATCCTTCAAATCAATATCATTTGTCTGATAAATTAAAGGCAACTGTTAAGTGATAAGTATTCACAAAATAATATCGAACCCCGCATAAAATCGATTAAATTTCTTTGAAGAAACTACACATTTTCGTGACTTTGAAACTTCTGGAAAATTCCTGGTTCTCGCTCGAGGTTATGCAATTTTTTTTTTCAATAAATTCTTCGCAATACCCGAATCAATGAATACCCATATTCTTCCAAATTTGTTCCCCGTCTCATCACAATGAATCACACACACACACATACACACTCGGTAAAGCTTCACTGGACGAGGGATCGGCCCATCGCAGTGACATCTACTTCACAATACAAAACACTCACAAGAGACAAACATCCATGCCCCCGGAGGGATTCGAACCCGAAATCCCAGCAACCATCAGCGGCAGACCTGCGCCTTAAACCGTGCGGTTACCGGGATCGGCTGCTTCAAAATATGCGGACACAAAGTGATTAATCCTTTTTGTGGTGAGTGACATGTAAAGTTAACAGGCCTTTACGGGCTTTGACATTCCATGTAACCTCGTTACAGCTGACTGAGCAATACTCATGGAACATAACATGGTCCGCTGAAGGGGCTGAAACAAACCACAACCATAAAAAGAGAGAGATGGAAGGAAGCAGAATAATTGCCACAATTAAGCACTATTGACTGCTCTCTTTTCACAAGGAATAATGTTGTTATATACAAGAATTGTACTGTAGGCAATTTGTGTACTGCATTACGAAGAGCATATAAACAAACAATTTGTCCAGCTTCTAGTAATAGTGTATTAATTAAAACCGTCTTTACACAACAATATAAATAACAGTTGCAAATTATTACAACTATTCAACTAAGCAACATGTTTCGGCCTTACTCGGCCATCATCACGCTTACAAAAGAGTGGAGTTAGTCAAGGTACATTCGGTGGTTTTTACCTATGGGATCCCATGGTTTACAATATAACTACCAAACCTTTCTCGAATTGCAGGTACTGTTTAAAAACATTATAATAGAATACAGTACCGTAATTCGAGAAAATTTAGGTAAATTTTAAACTCATGGTTCCGTGCATCGCAATTCAATTTTAATAAAAATCCAACCAGATGCAACAGTATGCAGTTATTTATTTACTGCAAAGTCACTCTACATGTTTCGGGTGTCACAGCACACATCATCAGTAGTACTAAAAACTGTAACCGCAGCCTCCAGTACAGTTCATAATACTGGACTTCCCTCCAACGTGGCCGATCAGGCCACGTTGGAGGGAAGTAGCTGTACCAGTATTATGACCTGTACCGGAGGCTGCGGTTACAGTTTTTGGTACTCCTGATGATGGGTGCTGTGACACCCGAAACATGTAGAGTGAC
>Ga0136643_10011629_pt1 | contig 13070 bp, 15 predicted proteins | sample TergutLab28metaG_FD_96883 | JGI IMG/M metagenome (GOLD analysis project Ga0136643, IMG submission 96883) | Labiotermes labralis P1 segment gut microbial communities from Petit-Saut dam, French Guiana - Lab288 P1 (version 3) (version 3) | ecosystem: Host-associated > Arthropoda: Insects >...
AAAAATAAAAAAAAGGGGGGGGGGGGTTGCCTTAATGGCAACGTAACACAATTCCAACAGGTCCCTCACCCTGGGCAGCATAAACTGGATTTGACAACATATAAAGAAATGCTTAAGATTATAAAATTACGTATGAGCGGCAGGGGGGGTCTAATTAGTCACAATCAACACAAAAGTTACGTATATGAAGCCGAATGTTCTGAATATGGTTTTACCTCAAAAAATAAAGGTCACTTTACTGCATAAGAAAAATCCAGCACATAGAAGCATCGTTATTTGCATATTAGTATGTTTCCTCCCGTGAGTGACGGTATCGTCAAATGGTCTAGTGGTGACAAAAACGAATGCCACACTAGTACTTGATATAGATGCTTTATGGCCATGACGATCAAGTATCATTACCAATACTCTTACTGCAGCTTACGCCATGTAATTTGGCATTAACTACAGAACTTCCTTTATTTGTCACTTGTAAACAATTATTCTAATGAATGGGCTTGGGAAAACAATAAACAGACCAACGTTATGTTTGGACGCTTAACACCTACCATGCTGTGTTACCGTATATTATTGTAAAATAGTTCCGCGGGACAGTGAAACGTGACATGACAAGATACAATCGTAGTAGTTATAATCACTAATAATTTGTTTCAGTAAAGCAGTCACTCGTTTGAAATAACAAGAATAATTAAAATGCTTGAACAAGAAGTTCCTCTTTATTAACAAACAAAATATCAATGCGCACGCAGCACCTTATACTACAGCCGGCCCTGCTATTTAAAACTTCTATTATAATACTGTATAATTCCTCCTTACCTCCAACTCTATACATATTTGCTGTCATGGTGCTGTCCACGGTGTTCTAGCGCACCTTACAAAGTAACTACATTTAACACTAACAACACTCAAGTCTTTGAGCATATAATTCTAATACCCGATCACATAGCTTCCTCACGGCAACAACTCGCCATTTTCTCTCCTGCCTGTCTTCCTGCTCAATCCGGTGACGTCACACGCCACAGTCCTTCGGCGTACTTCGGGAATAAGCCGCTACACAAAGCCGAATTAGCATCATTGCACACTGACCCTATCATTGTCACCTTTGATCTCCAAACCCCATCGTCCAAGGTGTCAAACAAAAGCGTGTAACTTGCTCTTCCACGTGGAAGGAATAAGATTCCTTAATATTGTATCTACATCAACAATTTATGAAAAAACTACTTACGTGGTTCTTCCTCTAAAGTCAGTTGACTGTCTGGCCACCTTAGTTTCCAGATGCTCTTTATCTATGTTGGAAGACAGCTGGTCAAGAACAAATCCTGCAGATGTGAAGAAAAGACTACTGAAAACGTCATTAATCTGTTTCTTCGTGCATGCACAATTACAAATAAAGAGGATATGCACAATTAAATCCTTTATTAATTGATGAACAGAAGTTTTCATTTCGCGACCAAATTTAACGCTATCTCAAAGTAATAAATTTCTATCAAAGTGGAAAGTCTAGAATTAACCTTAGCTCTTGCGGCAATAACAAAAAAAAATAAATGTTGAAAGCAGTAAAGTCGCGTAGAGCAACAAGCAAGCTGGCCAAATTCCCCATTCAAACTTCATGTTTTGCATGTCGTGTGGCTGAAATCAAACTTTACTAGAACTTCCAGCAGCCTTCGGACACAAAGTATTTGTTATAAACTACTCGAAATTGGGGTTTCGACTCTCACTCTAACGTCATCATCAGTCTTATTTGTGCTAAAACAAGTAGAATCTACATTAGCATAGGCGACCCTGACGATATCGCTATTGCGAGCGTCGAAACATATATATCAAAGAGTGCATTACGTACGCGTTGTGTCTCAAGTCAGTTGAAAGCTGTAATAGGGTCCCCTATTCAAAATTTCCCGGTTGTTGGCATGGAAACAACGCGCCATGTGATCTATTATCCTAAGTGGTAGTTACAATGCCTGTCACCTAGCACGTTTGGCGCTACAGTACTTACCTATGAGATCTTATCCGTGGTCCTGAGTCTTGTGGATAAGAAAAGTTAGGACCTTGGCTAGAAAGATAATTGCCTTTTAGTTCTAAACTATTTGTTTCGGATTCGCGTGATCACCCCCATCTCCGAAGCTTATCCAATATATTAAAAATTTCAGGAAGCGCAGTGTACATGTCATCCCAATTCTAGAAAATGTGAATACCTTGGAACCTAAAAGCTTGCAGACTTGTAAGTTTCGATCACATATTTTCGAGAAATGGCTATACTTTAAAGTTCTTTCATAAGCACTACATGATTATCAAAAATGATAATCGAAAAAAGTCTAACAGATTCTGGACTGCGTTGACGACGTTAACTACATGGACGGACGTGTACATTGCTGTGTAATGAGAATGTTGATCTAACAAGAGAATCCCATTCGTCACGGTTCCCCGGTACGGTCCCATTTTTATGAGTTTTCAATAACCATGTCCCGGTGACCCGCACAATCTTTCCCTCAGGTTTCCCCACCAAAGCCCTGTATGCAGCTCTTCTCACCCCCATACATGCTGCATGCCCTGCTCATTTCATTCTTCTGTATTTGATCACCTGAATAATATTTGCTGATGAGTACTCATCATTAGGGTCATTATGCAGTTTTCTCCACTCTCCTGTTACCTCATCCCTCATAGGTCCACGTATTCTCCTCAGCACCCTCTTCTCAAACATCCTCACCTTACATGCCATTATCAATGTGAGCGACCATTTTTCACACCCATGCAAAACAACAGGCAAAATTATAGTTCTTTATATCTAAGTATTTATAGTTTTGGGGTCGCAAACTGGAAGACGAAATATATTGCACTGAATGATAACAAACAATCCCTGACTTCAATCTGCTCTTACCTTTTCAATTGCCATCTCAACATCGAAGGCACTTGCCTCAGGCACTAGTGTTTCTGCCATATGTATTTCTGTCTGCCTAACCGCTTTAACCGCACATACATTCAATAGCTGAGAGAAATGGTTCCTTCACCTAGCAAAAATACTGTGGGAGTCTGCAACCAAATCACCTTCTCATTATTTACTATATTAGTTCTAGGCTGGTACCCTTTCTTAAAGTCATTGATGCCCCTATACAGATCTCCGATATTTTTGGTTTACTGTTAGTTTCAAGTTAATCAATTTTATCTTTCAGATATTCCTTCTTTTTGTTCCTGAAATGTTTTCTAACTTCACATCTTACATCGTTTAGATTATCTATATTGCTTTGCTTTGGATCCTGTAACCATTCCTTTTAGCCTGTTTCCTTTGATCTAAAAATAAAAAAATTCTTTATTAAACCGTGGTTTATGCTGCTTCAATTCATAGCAATCTAGCCTTTCTTTAGCTGGGGTTTTGTTATTCTCTATAATGTTTTCCCAAGCTCTGCTCATGTCCTCACTATCATTTAAGTTCTCCAAAGCTGCAAACCTGTTTGAGATCTTAATCTGATACTGTTTCCTAACCTCCAGCTCACTTAGCTTCCTGAGATTAAATTTCTATAAATCAAACTTCTGCGCTGCTTGTTTACTTCCTGCCAACCTATCTGTAACTTCTGCAACCATCCAATAATGATCAATATCATCAGCTCCCCTAAAAGATCATACATAGAGTACACTCCAATGCCATCTCCTATCTATCATTTTGTGATCAATTTGGTTGTGAGTGTTCCCTTCAGGAGAGGTCCAGGTGTATTTATGAACGCTTCAGTGTGGGAACATCATGCTTTTAATGCCAGATTTTTGATATGGCAAAGCATCAATATCATTACTATCCTGATGTAGACTGTCATTCTGAATTGTCAGCTTGAAAATGTCCTCTCTCTCCAGTTTTTCATTTAAATCTCTTAACCCACTTTCCATATGGTACTTTGGAAAATGACAGAAAACTTCCTCTAATTCCTCACAAAAAACTTTCATTTGTATCATCACTTTTATTCTCATTTGGTGCATGCGAACTCACTGTTCTCAGCTGATGACTTTCATTTTCTTTTCCACAGAAACTAATATAATCCCCTGCTCTTACCATGTCCCCTTTGGCCCACCTAACCTCATCTACACCCACCAAATCTAACTGATACCTTGATAATCCCTGGCTACTGTTATAAGTGAACCTGCCCTACACAAGCTCATAACATTCTATATACCAAATCTCATGTCCCTTTTCCATTGCTTAAGTCATAGCAAAGGATTAGTCCAGGTCTGAGGCACACACGTTTCTTGCGTAACAAGGCCAGTACAAAGATGTTAGCACCTCGCTCACCCCTCAAGCTGGAGAACAACTTCTTGTAGGCTGCCTGTGACTGTGTATTCAATATATTCACAGCTATCCTCCATATTGGAGGCCATTCATCCATTCACAACCTGAGGACGTGCCATGCTTACCATGGATCATTTTCTACACAGCAGAAAATTGTCTAACTGCTGTTTCACTAAATTCTGCCTGTATTACAATTGTCTTTTACCATATTTTATGTACGCATGCACTACAGAATAAAAACAGTTACCATATTCAAAACAAAATACAAATATTTACAACTTTTTAAAGGATATGTCAAACCAAAGTACAGTCCATTTCTTTTATTGCTGTTCTGATTATCACGTGTACAATTATGCCAGTGCATACAGGCTTTCTGAGTGCTAAAAGCTCCCATGTTTGGTGCGGTTGTAAAAGGAAGATACCATATGAATGCCCCTGACCCACATTTTCCATTATGCTTATTTTTTTGCATAATTTCTAAGAGATTTTCACCATGAAATTTAAATTTCCCTCATCCAAGAGTCACTGAAAGTCAGGTGCTACAATTGTAACACACCACAGTTATCACATACTCATGCCCTGATTGTACTAAATGACCCCTTGTCAACATCAAGGATTTCAGATTTCTTAAATTCACAAGCCAAATTTCTTAGCTATCCGCAAGCCAGATTCTGAATGCATATAATCTCCAGTGTTTAGCGTAACAGCTGAAGAAATACAAGGATGTCGCATTCATTGTCATCATAATGATCATCACTGTCACTAATTATATTGTCAATAACCATTCCTCTAACCCAAGTCACAGCACAGCTCTCAAAATTCTCAATTTTTCATTTTATGTTGTGTGCTTGACTTTTGATTTTTTTTTGTATTGATCTTCTAGTACACAATTTATGTATGACAATGCATACAATATTAAGTCAATCTTTGTTACTGTTATTCACGTATTTGTGATAAATGCTACTGTTTCGCTAGCAGGGCTCTTGCAGACCACCAAAACTGGAGGAAAAAGATTTCTGTCTTCAGTTAAGGCACTATAACTTTTTGCTATATGTCAGCAGTACAGATTGTGTAAATACCACATATGTGATTTTTTTCACATTTGTACTGTGCATCTTATCTTACTATGTCAAAGTTTTTTTTATTAACAAATGATGCACAAGAGAATTGCTCTAAAAGGATTATTAAAATTTACATTAAAACAGCTCCAACAACTGAAGAATAAAAAAACAAATAGATGCCACTTATTATTTTATTGTGCTTCTTATAGGCTCAACATGTTTCAGGCATTACTGTGCCCATCATTAGGAGCTCGCAACTATGGTGTTGATTACCACATTGGTCGTTTCATTCTTGGTTTGCTGTATGTTGGAGGTTAGGTGCAGTTAAGCTGGAGTACTGTCTGGTCTGCACAACTCTGCTTTAGTGTGCAGACCGGACACTACTCCAGCCTAACCTCCAACATACAGCATACCAAGAACGAAATGACCAATGTGGTAATCAACATCATAGTCGCGAGCATCAGCTTCAACAAGTTTTGGTGTGATCACCATCACCAGGGAGCATACTGTGTGAGCTTGCTAAAGTTACAGTGTTAAAACAGTTGGTTAAAATGCATCGTTGTGGTTAATCTGGTGGTGTGGCTGCATATGTTGTCAGGTCCATGCTGGTGTGTGTCTGCTGCACTGTTCGGAACCTGGAGCTGTTTTAATGTAAATTTTAATACTCCTTTTTTAAAACAATTCTCTTGTGCATCAGTTGGTAATAAAAAAACTTTCACCACATATGTGAGTTTTGATGCTTTTGCAACTTTACAACACATGGCTCTGATCATTTGGAACGAGTTGCTGAATGACTCGGTAAGTGCTTCCTAACACTGTGGAGGGATGTTTCCCTTTCATCTTCCTTTGAAATGTAAAGAACCACTTGCCATATGATGCAGCATCACATCCAAGATGACTCTCTGTAATCCTCATACCATACATACCACCAAACAAACAAGATTCAGTGATTAACTGTAGGTCCATAAATGTGCTTTCATCCATTATCACCAAAAAAGACGTGGGAAGTACCACTTTTGTCAATATTGTCACAGTCTGCAACATGGCCTGACTTCCAAAGACGTAACGTCTGAAATGCGATCGCTTGAGTTTCTAACTGTTTTTGTTAAGATATTTTTTGTACATCTTTACTATCAGAACACTGAATGACCATTTTCATGTCACCTTTGCACAGCAAACTTTTAAAAAGTTTCTTTCAGACGTAACATAATCTCTCACACCCAGAGAGGCTAGTAAAACAGTTTATCTTTCTGAGACTAAACTTTAAGTTGGTACAAGTTCCAGGCTTTATCGGAATAAAGAATCAAATTCTGAACTGTCTCAAAACAAAGGTACATTTGGGCCTTCTTTTAAGAGTCCCAGATTTGTCTCATTTTATTTTCTACATAGCAATAAGTAGAAAAATGGTTAAAACATAGTGTAATGATTAACCATTTAAGGCCTAGTGGTTACTGTATGTTCCATGGGTTTAACATAAAAATAAAACATAAAAACAGAACCTGTACACACAGTGGCTTTATGTGTTCTGAGTGGATCTCACACCGAACAGCGACTATACTACATTAAATGATCGAGTTTTATGACTAGGATGGCGTTCGTTTACTGTGCACTAAAAACTGAATGTTTAAATAAAAATCAGGTTGCTGGCATGTCACTGCAGATGCCCAGGTTCTATCCCTGGTCAATCTATGTAAGTTTTATGGTGGAAAAATTGGCACAGGGACAGTTTGTGGTCCAAATACTGTGGTTTTTCTCCCCGTCATTTTCATTCCACAGATGCACCATACTCATCTACATGTTGATCTTACCAGAAGGACAAACAGACACAGCCTCACAGCCTTGGAATCTTCCAAAAAGCCACGCTTTTTCAGATACTGGGGAGAATTAGGCAGAAAAGAACATTCACTTTTAGTCTCAAAAAGTCAAGGTCTAAAATGAAATTATGACGCCTGCCTGCAATATGTTCAATTTTTAGTCTGACATGGATCATATAATGATGTGAAATGTTGAATAGCAATATACTGCACATATGTTACGAATCCATGACTTGATCAATACAACTTATAGCACAGCAATATTAAAGCTATTTTAAAACAAAAATTTTTTAAATTAATTGCTTACGGACAGCCCACCTAATGGCCAATATTTTAACACAAAATAGTAGTAGCATATGCTGTCCCTGCATCCTAACATTAAAACGATGTTTCCCTGCATCACAGCAACTGTGCTCAAATCAAGCACACTCTTTGCCCATGACACAGAACTGTCTATATGGTCCCCCTCCATGAGCCTATCAAAGATGATCTTTTGGACTGTTTCCAAGCAAAACATATATATAAAATTTACATCACCACACCCCAGTTCATTATTTAGCATGGGCACATTCTTATTACTAACTAAACCCAAGAAGGGTCCGTGTTGCTCAGCCATTCCAAGAAATTCCCCCACATTTCATGGAAACTGGATATTTATTACTGAATAATGAATGTAACAAGGTCTCTTTTAGACGATATTAAGACTAAATAACTAAAATGGTATGGACATGTTCAGAGAATGGAAGAGTGGAGACTACCAAAAAAAGTTATGAAATGGAGCCCACTAGGAAGAAGAAAATGAGGAAGACCTAACGCTACCTGGGCAGAAGGGATTAGAGGGACAGTTGGGGGAAAAGGGATTAATAGAAGAAGACTGGAATGACAGAGACAAATGGAAGAAAAATATAATTTTCAAATGGGCGCAGGAAGATGTAGAAACGTCGAACAACCTGCTAAATAAATAAATATTTATTACTACGTTCACATGACCCAGCATATTGTTTCTATTCTGAGCCAGATCAATCCATTCCATAACCTAGCATTCTGCTTCTTTGAGATCCATTTTAATATTATCCTGCCACCTACATTCAAAATGGTTTTCTTCCTTCAGGTCTCTGCCCCAGAATCCTGAATGCATTTCTTTTCCCCCTAAACAATGCCACATGTTGTTACTTGCTGTTGCAAGTAAGCCTACATTTTTTTAGGCTACAGCAAACGACAAGAACATAATTGTAGCTGCTCCTTGAATAGAGGATATTTTGTTGATTTATCATTCTAATTCCGTATGCTTTTCTGCCATAAATTTTCTTTCACTAATACCACACTATTGTAAATATATATTAGGTTGCCATTTATAACATAATAAGGTAAAGCACTCCCATTACAGGCCTGGAGAGGCCCTGAGGGTTCCAGGAGGTTGAGGCTCCCAGATTTCAAGAGTCAGCACATGAAGGTGGTAAGGTAGTCAGCCCCATGCACTGGCTGCCTTTACCCCCCCAGGAAATATTCCTGGTTCTCATTTCTATTAGAGGCTGAGTCAACCCCAGGGCCATAGTGTGGTCAGAAAGACACCATCCGGAATCGAACCTGCAACCTTCCGGCTTGTAGTGCAGTGCCTCAACCAACTGCACCACCGTGTGCCCCCATTTTATAACATAACCAGACAATAACTATACCCAGCTTCTGTTGTAACAGATTTATGAAAGCAAAGGTAAAAATATCTGTGTTGAGTTTTTCACAGTTACCTTGTTCAAGATTCAATTGTTCTGGGATGCTGCACTGTGCCACCAGGCAAGTAGTTCCTCATGTTTCAAAGGATCATAACACCTTAATCTGTAGGGTCAAGCAGTCCAGTCTTGAACTGTTTGATCCTTAAGGTTAAGGAACTTAATCAGTGGCACAGCATAACTTCCCATAATATTTCAGTCTTCATGAAAATATACGTAATAATTAACTACCTACTGGTCCTTGAAAGGAAACCTTTGTATGATACCCATTTCATTCATTGCTCACAGATGTCAGCTAATACTACACTACATATCTTTGGTGTTTGACCAGGAAGAAACATATTCTTTTCCTGCTATTTCACGATACTTCAAGCTTTGTGGTTTAAAGTAACACAGAAACATACAAACCAATAAATATCATTCAATACCTATATTTATGTTCTGAATGAACACAACTCTTAGAACAATACATGCTCGTCATCTACGAAATATTTTGGCTGTGTTTGCCCAACATCATGTAGACTGCACAACAAAGTACATGAAAACGTAGACCAAGGCAGGTGGAGGTCTCCGTAGTGTTCTAAGAGTCGTGTTCATTCTGAAAATAAATAACTAAAACAAATAAAAGGTAAATCAGTCTCATTACAGGCCCAAGGTGCCCAGAGGGTTCCAGGAAGTTTAAGGTTCCAAGATTACATGACAATGGCCCAGGATGGTGGTAAGATTGTCAGCCTTACACACTGGCCGCTTTTTATCCCCAGGAAATATTCCCGGTACTCATTTCTGTTAGAGGCTGAGTCAACCCCACGGCCATAGTGCGATCGGAAGGATTATGTCAATGAAAAATTCCAATGACACCATCCGGAATCAAACCAGCGACATTCCGATTCGTAGCACAGTGCCTTAACCACTGTGCTACTGCGGTCACCCCTCTGAAAATAAATACAGATATTAATTAATTAACCAACAAAATGGGATGATGGTACCAAACAACACATAAAATAAAATAAATAAATCTAAACTTGGTGGCAAAGAGTTTAACACCCATACTCAAAATATCATCATCCCACTATCACAAATTCCACTTCATAATTGTAAACAATTCATATCTTTTCCATCAAAACTACAAAATTGATGTGAAATGATTTGTGAGACCAACTTGATGCAACAATTATGATTTATTTAATGAACCATTAGCTCAACATGTTTGGGCCACCATTATGTCCATCTTCAGGAGCACAAGGCCTCATATAACTGCATATGGTTTTCAGCGCTTAATGTGCTGGCTGGAGTTTTGGGAAGCCGGGAGGCAGGTCGTGTGCACTGTGTAGAGGCTGTTATTCGACTCAGTAACAGCCTCTACACAGTGCACACAACCTGCCTCCCGGCTTCCCAAGACTCCAGCCAGCACATTAAGTGCTGAAAACTATATGCAGTGATGTACAGCCTTGCACTCCCTGAAGATGGGCATAATGGTGCCCAAAACATGTTGAGCTAATGGTTTATCAATAAATCACAATTGTTGCATCAAGTTGGTCTCATAAATCATTTCATATTAAGGATGCACGGTCACACGAACATCAGATTTATAAAAGTGATATCAGCAGGATGGATAAAAAGTAAAATTGTGACATATTTTCATAAATCAAGTATATTGTTATTACTTCAGATATGTTGGTGAAGATTTTGTAGATTTAACAATTCATACTCAGAAGTATACAGGCAAGTAACAGGAAACTTTCACTCTGTCATAATAGCAGCAAAGTAGTGCAAACAATAAGAATGAATTCACACAGTAAAACTTAAACTCCACATTCAAATTCAGTCTTACATGAGCAGTTTGACAAATTGAAATCTATTCTGATAAAAATGATCTATGCAAGGTTTTTAGATATCTTAACCGAAAAGCAGTATAAGAATGACCTGAAATTACCATACTGACTACATAAAAATTGCAAACCTACAAATGTAGCAGCCAGGAACAAAAGTGGTAGAAGCAGCGTATTGTCAGTAATAATGATCGTATTATACGTATTAACACTTCTACCAAAATACTATATTTCTTCCTTAATTAATCACAATGTTATTAGAATTGTTACAAAATATTTTTTTTTTATTTTACAATATTCTATGTTGCAATAAACACTCCTGTCCTAGTTGTGGATTGTGTTAAACCCACCATCATATCACACATCATAAAAGTAGGTTAGTTAATAATTTGGCTAGCAGTTGTCTTTGAAATACTGCAATAAATAAAATACATAATTTTTGTGCAGACTTTTGCATGCCACCAAATCCTTTTACACCGTGGGTGAAGATTCCAGTAACATCTTTCATTTATTGGTAATATTTTTGTATTACTGTGTGGTAATCACATCCTTAGCCTTGTCTCTTGACATGCTCCCACTAGAACATGAATACCAACACAAGATGAAAGAAAAAAAATTCTAATCCCTTATTTATTTTGACTAAGTAAAAATGGCTGTTAAGTGACTGCCACTGCTGTGTCAACTTCAATTAGCATTTCCTTCTGTTATATATACCAATTTTAAGATGGCTTGTATCTCTATAATATGGCAATCAAGTATTCCATTTGGTTTTAGTGCATATTCTGCACTTAAAATCACATGCTCACACACTCTGGGTCAGTTGTGTGTTCCTCCATTTCTCTAACTACCTGAAATACTGCTCTCCTGTATGACAAAACTCCAAGTTCATGCAAACATACATACACACAGGTAGAGTCCACATAAATACTACCTACTTTGTTTTGTGTTTCTTGTTACCTCGTGTGACTACAATACACTACTACCCTCAGACAGTCTGTAAAATTATACGTAAAAGAGGGCACTGACCAATTTTGCAATGGGATCACACATTTTTGCAAAAATGTGACATAAAATCTTAATATATATATATACAGTATACAGTAATACTGCATGGAGACTGCATATCATTGTTTATAGTATGATCCCTGCAGTCTTTCACATCTCAAGTGTAGTTCTGCCAACTGTGTGTTTATGTATATTTAGCTATAGAACTGTGGGTGTCTAAATAAAAGTAAAATACAAATTTACGGTTGCAAAACATCTCTGTTTGAAGAATAAAATTCTGAAAATATTTACCAAAAGGCAGAATATTGTTCTTTTGAAAACATCTGTACACATGACCTAACCTTCCAAGTCAAACTAAGAGAAGGACAAAGCACAGAAAGTGTTTTGTAGACTTTTTTTTGCTGTTGTTGTACTTCAGGACACAGAATAAGGTAAGTTCCAAATGATTCATGAGATACTGCACCCACTGTTACTGATTGAACCATTATTTCCATTAAAAACAAAAGACTATACCAGATGTTCTGTGAGCAGTACAAAGCTAGTTTGCTGTACTTGTAGTTTGAAACAATGTCTGCTAGCAGTGGCAATTTCCACTCAAGCAACCACATTTCACATTTGACAATGACACTCCACATTATCATAAACCATAGTCAAGTATTACAATTTTTTCTGTGAGCTGCCAAAAAAAAACAGTTGTAGTTCAACCTAACATTACAACCTGTTTCAAAATTTAAAATTCTTTGTTTGTGTTGTTATCACTCTTGGTTACAATTCCCCCACGTTACAAAGGCAATGAATTCCTTTAAAATGACAGGAAACGAACCGAACGATATGACATCACATTCCAGAAGATCTGGAGCCTCAAAAATATTGCTGTGAAAACCTCAAATCTAACACTGTTTTAAACTGATTTACAAACACAAGGCAGTGACGTACACATATGGCTTCAGCCATATTCTGCAACTGCATTAGTTCAACACAAAGCTTTCAGGAACAACATGTGCTTGCCACATCATTAATTCCTTACATTAAGATCAACTAGAAATGAGAATGAACAGTTGGTTCATAGTTGTCACGATTTATTGGGATAAGTGTAATAGTTCTCAAGAAGAATTTATTCTATCCACAAGGAGAGTGTTCACATTAAAAAAAATTCTTTTGTTACATTCATACTGTGTTAATTTTTTTGGGGGTTTCACAATTCACAGTAAAGAATTTTTCAATGTTTAGGAGGAATTTACCACTTCATCTGTTTAAGGTGAGTGCTGTGAAGTAACTGGGAGGAAGGGATGAGGAATGTGTTGAATTACATAAGGAGGGTGAAGCCCCCCCCCCCCCCAAAAAAAAAAAAAGCGGAAAAAAAA